>Ga0210389_10000522_pt1 | contig 34886 bp, 35 predicted proteins | sample IncBWH28OmetaG_FD_160127 | JGI IMG/M metagenome (GOLD analysis project Ga0210389, IMG submission 160127) | Forest soil microbial communities from Barre Woods Harvard Forest LTER site, Petersham, Massachusetts, United States - Inc-BW-H-28-O ... | reverse complement strand
CGGAGAAGGCGGCACCCGAGCCGATATTGATGATCACCCCGCCTCCGGCGCGTCGCATGCCAGGCAGGACCGCCTGCATGCCGAGGAACGGACCCACGAGGTTAACCGCGAGCACCCGGTCGAACTCGGCGCGGGTGCTGTCTTCCATCAGCTTGTGGTGCACGACCGCGGCGCTCTGGATCAGGATCGTCGGATCGCCGAAGGCCGACGTGGCCTTTGTGATCACCTCGTCCCAGTCGCTCTCGCTCGAGACGTCGAGGCGAACGTAGAGCGCCGACGCCCCGATCTCGTCGGCCAATTTCCCGCCGAGATCCCCCTGGACGTCACCGATGATGACCTTGGCTCCCTCGGCCGCGAACAGGCGTGCCTCGGCGGCACCCTGCCCGGACGCGCCACCGGTGAGAATGGCGACCTTGCCGTCTAGCAGGCCCATTGCGATCAACTCCCTTGTCGAAGTGAACCGGGCTGAAGTCAGCTGCCGGGGTAGCCGCCGCCGCCGTACTCGGCGTCGAGCGCGGCGTGATCTTTGGCGCCGTGCGCGTTGCGCGGGAGCGGCTCGGACCGGAAGATCACCACTTTTGGCTTCTTGTAGGACGCCAGGTGCGCGCGGCAGTGGTCGATCACCTCCGCCTCCGTCAGCGTGCCAGAGAGCCTGACTACGATGGCGACCACGTTCTGGCCCCACTGGGGGTCGGGCTGTCCGATGACCGCGGCCTCGCGGACCGCGGGGTGCGCCTCGATCGCGCGCTCGACCTCTGCGGGGAATATGTTCTCGGCACCGGACTTCACGAGTCGGCCCTTCGCCCCGACGAACACGAGCACGCCATCGGAGTCGACGAAGCCGAGGTCGCCGGTGTGCCACCAGCCGCCGCGCCAGCGCAGCTCGTTAAGCTCGGGCCTGTTCCAGTAGCCGAGGTTGACGTAGGGGCCGCGGACGGCGATCTCGCCGACCTGCCCTGTAGGCAGGGGGCGGCCGTCAGCGCCGAGAATGACGGTCCGGTAGCCGGGAGCCGGCCGGCCGCACATGCGGTAGGCCTCCGCATAGCCGAGCGCGCCGTAGGCCATGCTTCCGCCGACTTCGGTCTGGCCGTAAACCCGGCCAAGCACGGCCGCCCACGGTGAGGTATCAGGGCTTACCCGTTCGGCCCATCCCGGCACGCTTGTGTTGCTGCGAAACGAGGACAGGTCGTAGTCGCCCGAGTTCGGCAAGGCGAGGATCCTCTCCGCGGTCGGCGGCATGATGTAGCCGAGCGTGGCCTTATACCGGGAGATCAGCTCTGCCATCCGTGCCGGGTCAGCGTCAGCGGACATGACGACCGTGCCGCCGTACATCCACACCGGGATCAGCGTCTGCCACATGCCGATGTGGAACAGCGGCCCGGAGGCAAGGAGCACGGTGTCACCGTCGATCCCCTGTAGGTCGGCCTGGACCATGGCGTGCAGTAGCAAGTTGTCAGAGGACAGCATGGACCCGTTCGGGTCCCCGTCCCACGCCATTCCGTACACGATGAGAACGGGGTCGCGCCCGGAGACGGCCGGCCGTTCCCGGTTTGGCGTCCCCCGGGTCAGCAGGTTCTCGTAGCTGTCCTGTCCCGCACCGTCGTAGAAATAGGTGAGCTGGTCAGGCGGAAGCTGGCCGGCGAAGGCCTTGGCGTCGGGCGGGGTATCGGCCCCCTGGACGAACACAACTTTCGGGGCGAGGTCGGAGTAGACGAATTGCAGCTCTTTGCCGCTGAGCCGCCAGTTGACCGGGCATACGCTGGCGCCGAGCATGCTGGCGGCGGCAAGCGTTTCCAGCAGCCGGTGGCAGTTCTGGCCGAGCCAGAGCACCCGGTCGCCCTGGGCGACGCCGTCCGCGGCGAGCTCGTCGGCCAGCCGGCTAGCGCGCTGGAAGAACTCAGCGTGCGTGTGGGCGGCGTGGCCGCAGATAGTGGATATCGCCTTCGGGTAGTGCTGCGCCAGCTCGGTCACCATGTCGCCGACGGTGTACTCAAACGCCCCTGCCGCGGTCACCGCGTCCCCCTTCCTAGCTCTGCACGAACTCGACTCTGGTGCCAAGGTTCAGCTGCTCGGGCAGTGCCAGCCGGCCATCGCCGGTCGCGACAACGGGTACCCCGGTGCCCCTGGCCCAGCGGTGGACGTCGGCCAGGTCAGCGACCAGAAAGTCGATAGACGCGACACCGCCTCGAGTATTACCCTCCCCGGACGGCGAGAGCAGCCGGAACGTGTCGCCTGCCACCTGGACCTCGACGAAGTCTCGTCCGCCGGACGACCCGTCGGCTACCGTCCGGGCGCCAAAGAGCTCGATGAAGCGCTGCGCGACGGTCGCCGCCGGCTCGGTGACGTTGAGAGAGAGCGAGCGCAGGCCTGCGATGCCGAGCGGTCCCTTGGCCCACCGGCCCGCCGGCCAACCGGGCTCGTCACGCGGATCGCCGGTAAACAGCGCGGGCGAGAACTCGACAGAAACGCCGCCCAGGTCCGCCGGGTGGACCCAGAAGTACCGTTGCGGGTCTGCCTGCGTGATGCGCAGCCCGTACTCCCGGACAGCCTGTTCCGCGCGGTCGTAGCTCTCGACAGTAAATTCAACGGCAAATAGCCCCGGTCCGCGGCGCACGAGGGTGCGGCCGAGCATCGATTCGCTGGTCCACGGGGCGAACAGTTCGATGCACGTGTCGCCAATGACGCCGAGGGTGTTCACGGCGGTTACCTCGGGAACGTACATGCTCAGGAAGAACTCGGCGTCGAACAGGCGGCGCCAGTGGCAGACGGCCGCGTTGTGGTCGGGTACGACAATATTGACGTGCCCGAGCCTGCTCACTCCGACGGGGTTGCTCACGTGCATCTCTCCCTCGTTATCACCCGGAAGACGGGCATGGTTCCGGAGCCGTCATGCTTGGGGACGAATTCGGCCCTCACCCGGGTGCCCGACGCGACCGCCTCGAAGCCGGGGCCGCTCGCGGTGTCGGCGCGGATGTTCGACAGCAGGGACCAGCCATCGTCCATGTCGATCACGGCCAGCACGAAGGGCGCCGGGTGCGCCGGGCCCGGCGACCGGTGCACGATGCTGAACGAGTAGACGGTGCCCGTGAGCCTGCTGGCGACCCACGTCAGGCCGGAGCCGCGGCACCCCGGGCAGACCGGCTCAGGCGGGAAGATGCGCTTGCCGCAGTCCGCGCATTGCTCCACGAGCAGTTCGCCACGCCCGCACCCCTCCCAGAACGCAGCGCCGTACTCGGAGATGCCGGTGCCGGTGGTCCCGGTCATGAGCGGCTCCCGTTGCGCTGTGGCTTGCCCGGGGGCTCGCCCAGCGGCGGCCCGGCGATCATGCGCACGGGTGAGTACTCCATGACGATCTGGCCGTCCTGACGGCGGACCAGGTTGCGCGTGGTGACGATTCCCCGGTTGCCCGTGGACGTCGGCCGCGCCTCCGTCACGGTCCATGCCACCTGGATCGTGTCGCCGACTACCACGGGAGCGCTGACAGTCATCGTGGTGCCGAGGAAGGCGATCCCGGTTCCGTGGATGACGTTGGTCTGCATTAGCAGGCCCTCGGCGAGTGAGAACGTGAGGGCGCCGGGAACGAGCCGGCCGCGATAGCCAGCGGCCTGCGCGCCTGCGTGGTCCATGAACAAGGGCTCGGTGAAGCCCATCGAGACGAATCTCATCAGGTCCGTCTCCGTGACCGAACGCGTGGCGGTGGAGTACGCCGAGCCGACGGTCATGTCGGTCCAGTACAGCCCGTGGACGAATGCCTCCGGCCAGTCCTGCGCGGCGGTGACGTTGGTGGCGCTCATAGCTTCCCCAGCAGTGCGACTTCGAAGTGCTGCGCGGCCGAGCCTGAGTTGGTCGCGAGCGCGACCTCCAGTCCGTCGAGTTGCCGGTCGCCGGCCTGACCCCGCAGTTGGATGACGGACTCGACGATTTTCAGGGTCATCTGCTGAACCATGTTCCATGTGTAGGAGAGCAAACCCCCGTCGAGGTTGGTCGGGCAGGCGCCCTTCTTCTCAAGCGTCCCGCCCTCAATGAAGGCGCCGCCTTCGCCCTCGCCGCACAGGCCGAGCACCTCGAACTGGCGGATTACCTCGAAGGACGTGGGGTCGTACAGGTTGAACAGGTCGACGTCACGGGGGGTCAGCCCGGCCATGCCGAAGGCGCGCTTAACGGCGTCGGCGCCCACGTGCTGCACGTCTTCGTAGCGCGCGAGCCCGGACCACTGACCCTGCCGCATCTCGCTGCTGGCGCCGAGAATGCCGACCGGCGGGTGGCGCAGGTCCCTAGCATGCTCGGCCGTGGTGATCACGACGGCCGCTCCGCCCTGTGCGACGAGACAGACGTCCAGCAGGTGCAGCGGGGAGGCGACCATGCGGCTGGCCAAGACATCGCCGGCTGTATAGGGGCCCTTGCCGTACATCACGGCCGCCGGGTTCGCGGACCCGTGGTTGCGGATTGTCGCGGCAACGGTGGCTAGCTGCTCTTGCGTGGTGCCGTACTCGAACATGTGCCGCTGCGCGACGTTGGCGAACAGCGGCACGGTATAGGCACCGTACGGTGTATGAAATTCCGATTGCTTACCGATCATGCCTTCCGGCCGGAGGCCGGCCGTGCCGCCGCCGACGACCGCCACGTCGCACAGCCCGGCGGCCACCGCCGCCGCGGCCTTGCTCACGCCCCGGACGCCGGCCGTGTCCTGGATACCCTCCGCGACATAGCGCAGCGGTCCGCCAAGGATCTTCGCCCAGTGCTGGCCGTCCCCGTACTGAGCGCCGGGCAGCGGCCAGTCCAGGCCCGCGCCGTCAACGTCGGCCGAGGTGAGGCCCGCGTCGTCCAGCGCGCCGAGGACGGCCTCGAGCGTGATGCCGAAGTCGCTCTGGTCAGGGATGGACCAGGCCTGGCGCGTCGCGTAGACGCCGGCAATAGCCACTTGCCGCTGTTTCAAGCTCGCTAGCCCTCCTGTTCGATGTGTGCGTGCCCACCCCCGTGTTAGGTGGTACGCCCGTCGACAACCAGTTACTTTACGCTGTATAAAGGATGCGAGCAAGAGTACCCGTGGACTGAAGAACGGAACCCGCGCATGACCGCGATGTCCCCCGTGCCGCCGGCGGCACAAGCCGGGCGGGCTCATGTCGATCTCGGCCGGCTGCGCCGTGAGGTGCAGGCCTTCCTCACGGACGCGCGGACGACGGGCGCGTTCACGCCGACGGTCGACTGCTGGCTGCGGGGCTTCGACCCGCGGTTCAGCCGAGAACTCGCGGCGCGAGGCTGGCTCGGGGTCACGTGGCCTGAGCGGTTCGGCGGCCGCAACTGGCCGAACGCCGCGCGCTTCGTCATCACCGAGGAACTGCTGCGCTTCGGTGCCCCGATCACCGCGCACTGGATGGGCGACCGCCAGATCGGGCCGTCGGTGCTGCGCTATGGGACGCCGGAGCTGCAGCACGAGTTCCTGCCGAGGATCGTCGCGTCGGAAGTCACGTTCTGCATCTGCATGAGCGAGCCCAACGCGGGGTCGGACCTGGCGGCGCTTACGACGCGGGCCGAGCCGGCCGACGGCGGTTGGCTGCTCAACGGCACGAAGATCTGGACCAGTCACGCACAGCACGCCTCGCACGGCTACCTGCTCGCGCGAACCTCCCGGGGGGAGAAGCGGCACGACGGCCTGACCGAGTTCATCATCGACATGGACTGGCCGGGAATCACGGTAACGCCCGTTGCCGACATGTCCGGCGGACGTCACTTCAACGAGGTCGTGTTCAGCAACGTCCTCGTGCCGGCCAGCCGAGTACTCGGAGAGGTCGGTAACGGCTGGCGCCAGGTCACCGAGCAGCTGTCCTTCGAGCGCGGCGGCCCCGAACGCGTGCTCACCGCGTACCCGCTCCTCGAGCACGCCGTCACGCAGGTGGCGGGCAAGCCACACCTTTACCCAGAGCTGGGGGAGCTCATCGCCCGGCTCCGTACGCTTCGCCGCATGGCGCTATCCCTGACGGATGCGCTTGACCGGGGCGAGGCGCCGGTCCAGCAGGCCGCGGCGCTGAAGGTTGTCGGCACCGAGTTCGAGCAACGTGTGGTCGACTTCGCCGCCCGCGCGCTCGATGTCGAGGCCGACCCCCTCGGCGACGGTGTCGCCGGCCTGCTGGCGGGGGCGATCACCGCGTCCCCTGGCTTCACTATCCGCGGCGGCTCCACCGGGGTCCTGCTGTCGATCCTCGCGAAGGGACGGAACCGGTGACCACAGAAACCGCTCAGATGCTGCGCTCGCTGGCCGACGACGTGTTCGGGTCGCTGGCGGCCGAGCTCCGGTCCGACCCGCCCGGCCTGGGCAAGCCATGGGACACGATCCGCGAGCTGGAATGGCCGGCGGTCGGGGTTCCCGAGTCCCTCGGCGGTGCCGGGGGTGACCTCGAGGACGTGCTCGCCCTCGCCGAAGGCGTCGGCCGCAACGCCGTGAACGTGCCGCTGCTGCCAGCGCACTCGGCTTACGCTGTGGCCGCGGGAGGCGGCCGCACCGACCTGCTGGACAAGCGGCTGGCCGTGGAGACGCAGCCCCGCTGGTCATCGCTGCGGGTCGAGGAGCTGGGCCGGCGGCTGCGCATCAGCGGCACGGCGCGGCGTACCGCGTGGGCCCGGCACGCCGACGCCCTGCTGATCCGGGTACCGGAGGCGGCCGGGTCGCGTTGGATCGCCTGCGATCCCCGCGATCCCGCGATCACGATCACTCCCGGGCTCAATCTCGCGGGCGAACCTCGCGATGACGTTCTATTCGACAATCTCGTCGTCGGCGCCGCGAACCGATGGGAATGCGCGGACGGCTCGCTGGCAACGCGCGGCACTCTTCTGGGATGCGCCGCACTCGTCGGTGCCATCGACGCGACGGTCTCTCTCACCGCTAGGTACGTCAGCGACCGTGAGCAGTTCGGGCGGCCGCTGATGGCGCTGCAGTCGGTCGCCCAGGCCGTCGCGCTGATGCGCTGCCAGCTTTCCGCCGCACGCGCGGCGGCCGAGGCCGCACGCCAGGCCCCGACGGTCGTAAACTGCCTGGCCGCCCATGTCGACATCGCGGGCTGCGCGGGCCGGGTCGCCCGTTCCGCGCACGATCTGCACGGGGCGATGGGCGTCGCCGGGGAGTACGGCCTGCACCTGTTCACCAAGCGCCTGTGGGCGTGGCCAGAAGAGGGCATCCGGCAGGCGGATGCACGCGTCGAGCTAGGCCGGCACGCCGCTGAACGGGGTGCGGAGAAGCTGTGGGCCGACGTCATTGCCTGACCGGCCCTTGACGTGACCGACTCCCGATAGGAGGAGAACCGTGGCTGAGCCTGTGACCGAGCCGACCATGCTCGACGAGGACGAGGAAATCCTGGGAGACCCCAGCTTCGAGATGTGGGTCCGCGACGGCGAGCCGATCGTGAGCGGCTCGTACTTCATGCACCCGCCGCTCCGCGCCAAGAGTGCGCACTGGGATCCGAACGTACCCGGGCGACTGCTCGTCCGCGCATCGGACGGCACACTGTGGTCGGCCGAGGACGTGCCGAATGCAGGCGGTGTCACGGCACACCTGCACCCGGTGGACTCGTAAAATCTGCCCTCTTGAATTCACCTGTTCTTACGGCGTATAGTCACCGCAACGTGTCAAAGGTGATCCAGGTCACCCCCTTTTCGAGGCACTGGGACAGAGGGGTTCAGGTCCATGGCAGAAGAGTTGCTCGTTCCGCAGGAAAAGCAGGCGCCGGCTCGCATCGACCCCGATGCGAGCCGGCTGACCGGGCACACCTCAACAGCGAAAATCCTCGGTATCCTGGCCACGCTCGTGCTCGCCATGGAATGCGGGCCGATGGCCGCGACGGTCTTCTACCCCGCCACTCCGGAGATCGCCGCGCATTTCCGCACCACGCAAGTCGCGTGGGGCGCCACCATCGTGGTCCTGACCGCCGCCTGCCTGACCCCGCTGGTCGCCAAGCTCGGGGACAAGGTCGGCAAGAAGAAGGTGACCGTGCTGGTCATGGTCGCCGCATTGCTCGGCAGTGTCCTGTGTGCGGTCACGCCCAGCTTCGGGCTGTTCATCGTGGGCCGTGGCATGGAAGGCCTGTCGATCACTGCCGCCACGATCTCGTACGGCCTGATCAGGGATCTCATGCCCCGTAAATTCGTGCCGGTAGCAATGGGCCTTCTCGGCACCGGCCTTGGCGCGGGCGCCATCGCGGCGCCGTTCATCGCGGGCGCCTTCGTGGACGGTCCCGGCTACAAGGGGCTGTTCTGGTTCCTCGCGGCCTACAGCCTCGTCGTCATCCCGATGGTGATCTTCCTGATCCCGGAGTCGTCCGTACGCGTCCGCCGTCGTTTCGACCTGGGCGGCGTGGTGCTGCTTGGCGCCGCCGCGGGCCTGATCCTGGTCGCCCTGTCCAAGGGTGAGCAATGGGGCTGGGGCTCCGGGCGCACGATTGTCTTCCTGGTCCTCGGCGTCCTGTCCGGCGTCGCGTTCGTCGGCGTGGAGAACCGCATCAGCGAGCCGATGTTCGGCATGCGGCTGCTGCGCAGTCCCGCGATGGCAATGACGTTCACGATCACCTTCCTCGCCCTGTTCCCGGTCATGGTGTTCACGTATGTCATGCCGCAGATCGCCGAGACGCCTGCGATCCCGGGGCTGCACTACGGCTTCGGGGCATCGGCCACGCACTACGCGGTGATCACCGTGGGCTACGGCATCCTTGGCACCTTGTTCGGTCCGATCGGCGGCTACTTCGCCGGCCGCTTGGGTCCGCGGATGCCGATGATCATTGCGATGGCGCTCGCGCTCATCTCGATGGCTGGCCTGGTCTTGTGGCACACCCAGCCGTGGCAGATGGCCCTGTTCGCGGCGGTCCTCGGCATCGGCTACGGATGCCAGTTCGCTTCAGCGCCCAACCTCGTCGTTGAGGCGGTGTCGGCGGAGGAACAGAGCGCGGGCGCGAGCATGCTGGCCTTCGCCCAGAACATGGGCGCCGGCGTCGTGCCGGTGCTGATCACGCTCGTCTACAACCAGAACGTGTTTTTCACCGACCCGAAGACCGGCGTGTCCATCCCGTCGAACCACGGCATCGACTGGGTTATCGGGATTGGCGTGCTCGGCTCGCTCGTCGCCCTGGCCTTTACTCTGCTGATGAAGCACGGCCGTCAGGCGGCGTCGGGCGGTGCCGTTCCCGACAAGGTGCTCCTGGGCCGCTGAGCCCCTCTCGGCAGCGGCTCCGCTTCTTCGCGATCGAGGAATCGGGGCCGCTGATTTGAGACCTTTGACTTCTATGATTCTTACATCGTAAAATTTCTGATGCGAGCAATCGGAGGACACGGATATGGCCAAGAAGATTTGGGCGAACTCGGGAGACTCCCACTTCCTCGAGCCGCCCGACCTGTTCCAGCAGATCCTGCCCAGGGCGCTGGCCGATCGCATGCCGCGCGCGGTGAGGGACCCGGACGGCACCAAGGAGACCGTCTTCGTCGACGGCGCGGTCTTCGTCCGGCCGCTGCCGAAGCCGATCAAGGACGGCGAGTACAAGGGCGAGACCATCAACACCCTGGCGGTTCGCCCGCCGGGTTCTGGCAACACGAGGCTGCGCCTGCGGGATCTCGACCAGGAGGGCATCTGGGGTGAGGTGGTGTACCCCTCCCTGGGCATGTGGGCCAACATCATCAAGGACCGGGTGCTCGTCGCCGAAGGCTCGAAGGCGCTCAACGACTGGGCCATGGAAGAGATCCAGCTCGTGGCACCAGACCGGCTGATCGCGACGGCGATGCTCCCGCTGCTCGACGTCCAGGATGCGGTCGCGGAGACCTACCGCGCCAAAGAAAAGGGCTTCTACGCCGTCTACATGCCGACCGTGCCTCCGCCGGGCAAGCCGCTGTACAACGCTGACTACTGGGAGCCGCTGTGGGCCGCGATCGAGGCAACCGGCCTCGTGCTGACCATTCACATCGGCACCGACGGTGAGACCACGGTCTTTCGCGGCCCCGGCGGCGCTGTCATGAACTACGTCGAGACCACCTACGGTGGCCAGCGGGCCACGACGCAACTGATCAGCGGGGGCGCACTCGACCGTCACCCCGGCCTTAAGGTCCTCATCGCCGAAGGCGGCGCGGCGTGGGCGCCATTCCTCGGCGACCGCATGAACGAGGGCTACCGGCAGCATGGCATGTTCGTGCGGCCGATGCTGTCGTTGCCGCCGAAGGAATACATCTACCGGCAGGTATACGTTTCCTTCCAGCACGATGTGACGGCGGTCCCTAGTCTCACCGGGATGGGCTATCAGAACGTCATGTGGGGCAGCGACTACCCTCATCTTGAGGGCACGTACGGACACACCCAGAAGACGCTGCATGAGCTCTTCGACGGCGTCGACGAGAAGGTACGGCACCGGATCACGGTCGGAGCGTTCCTCGACCTCTTCCCGCACATTGGTGCACCGCCCAACGACGAAGAAGAGTTCTTCTAAGGCATCTCCAACTCCCCCGCCACTCGCCCATCGTTTGCCGGGTGAGGTAAGCCGAAGTCGTTCGGAAGATGATGATTCAAGCCACGGACGGGAGGCGGATCGTGATCCTCGCGTCAGCGGGGCAGCGCACGCCAGTCATCGGGGAAGAAGAAGGCCGCCGAGTCGGGCGGCACCGGTGACTGCGCCTCAAGCCAGGTGGCCGGCTCGTCGCGCTCGTTGACGAACCCGTGGGTGGCACCGACGCCGGCCCAGAGCAGGTCCCCGGCGCCCACCTCGACATCGTCGCCGTCCAGCGTCCCCCGCATACCGCCTGACAGGAAGTAGTAGATCTCCTCGAACGGGTGATAGTGCTCGCTCGCCGCCTGCCCATGGCCCGCCATGGGGGCGATCTGGGCCACGAACAGGGTGTGGTGCTGCGCGCCGAGCAGCCGGTCCACGAGCATGTGCACGGAAATGCTCCTGATCTTGGGACCGTGATACCCGGGCATGGACAACTGGGCGGGCGGCGCGAGGTCCGAGAGCTCGAAGTGACCAGCTAGGCGATGCCGCGGGTCGGTTTCCGACGGCCGCCCTAGATCCTCGCCCGCGATGGCGGCGGCCGGGAGGCTGCTGGCCGCGCCCCGGAAGCCCGGCGGCTTCGGCGCCCAGACCGACAGCCACGACAGGTCCTCGTCGGTGGCGGCAAGCGCGTGCCCCGCGCCAACCGGAGAGAATCCGTAGTCCCCTGCCGCCACCTGGTAGGTAAGGCCGGCGACGGTCCGCTGTCCCCGGCCGGAGAGCACGTACCAGGACTCCTCGAAAGGATGCCGGTGGGCCGGGACGGCTGTGCCGGCGCGCAGCTCGTACAGCCGGACTTCCAGGTGGCTGGCACCGCCGGAGCCGTCGATCAGGGTGGCATGGCGCAGCCCGGTGATGACGGCGGAGTCGGCCAGGCGCCGATCGGCGGATCGCGCGATCCGGTACGTCACGCGGTCGTCGCTGTCTGCTGGCTGGCGCGTAGCCTGGCCGCTTCTGCTGGGGCCAGGCCGGCGTCGGTGTCGGCGAGGATCTCCCCGTGCCGGACGCCGACGGTCTTCAGGAAGCGCTGCTGGCCGAGCGTGAGCGCGATGAAGTGACCGAGTTCGATGAGCTGCGGCTCGGTGAAGTGCTCGTGCAGGCGGTCCCAGAGGTCGTCGTCGGCGAGGCCGGGGTCCCAGGCGATGGCCATGGCCCAGGCCAGCGCCGTGCGCTCGCGGTCGTCGAAGCGCTGCGAGGTCTCGAAGTTCAGGATGTCGTCCACCTGCGATTCCGTCGCGCCCTGCTGCGTGGCGAGCACGGAGCGCTGGCCGCCGCAGTACTGACAGTCGACCGACTTGGCTATGTAAAGGCGGCAGAGCTCCTTGATCGCGTGGTCGGTGACACCCTGGCGGAAGAACGCCTCCCAGGCGTTGTTGAACGCCTTCATGACCGGCGGATTGTGCAGCCGGATCGCCTGGCTCTCGGGTCGCGGCGTCCCGTACAGGCGCGCCCGCTCCATGATCGCCACAAGTTCGGGGTCGGCCACGGCAGCGGGGTCGACGTAGCTGATGTGGGTCATTGGCTTCTCCTCACGCAGGTACTGAACCGTCTAAGCCCAGCTTCCGCCCACGAGGGATAAGCTGTCCAAGACATAATTCGGCTAGCTTCGATCGTGAATCGGTATGGAACTCCGCCAGCTGCGCTACGTCATCGCGGTCGCTGACCATCGCCACTTCACCCGGGCGGCGGCGTCGGTTCCGGTGGCCCAGCCCGCGCTCTCGCACCAGGTCAGGCTCCTGGAGCAGGAACTCGGCATCGAGTTGTTCGAGCGCTCGCGCAGCGGGGTGCGGCCGACCGAGGCGGGCGAGATCTTCCTCCTGCGAGCCCGCCGCGCGCTGGCCGAGATGGACGCCGCCCGCGAGGAGATCGCCGCCTTCAAGGGCCTCACCAGCGGGCGACTCGTCCTTGGCGCGATGCAGGCGCTGGCCGGGCTTGACCTGCCCCGGTTGCTCGCGGCGTTTCATGCCGCCCACCCGGGGATCGACGTGTCGCTGCGCGAGGACTCCACTCGCGACATGTTCACGCTGGCCGCACGCGGCGAGATCGACATCGCGATCGCCGCGCTCGATGTCGAGCGCCCCCCGGGCCTAGACGCTGTCGGGCTGGTCCGGGAGCCAGTGCTGATGGCACTGCCCGCCGCGCACCCGCTCGCATCGCACGAGGCCGTCGCCCTGCGGCTGCTCAGGCACGACACGTTCATCCTCTTCAAGGAAGGCACTGGGCTGCGGGCCGTCTCCGATCGCGCGGCCAAGCGGGCCGGGTTCGTCCCGCGCGTGGGCTTTCAGACCAGCAGTCACGACCGCCTGCTCGCCCTGGTCAGCGAGGGTCTCGGGGTGGCGTTCGTGCCCGCGTCCGCCGTCAGCGACCCGCCACCGCCAGGGCTTGTGGTCCTCCCGGTGTCGCCCGGCGTCGAACGTACCGTGGGCGCGGTGTGGCGCGCTGACCAACGGCATACGCCGGCGGCCAGCGCGTTCCTCGCGCTGCTGCGCGAGCGCGCAGGGCCGCCGGCCGCCGGATCGTTAGTCCGCCGACGGCTTCGCATCGGCCGGGGGCCGCAGGCCGTCGAGTGCGGTTTGGAGTATCGGTTCTAGGTAACGAGCGTCGCCGCGAAGCGCGGCAATGGCGATGATCATGTCTAGCGCCTGCTCGAGCGTCAGGTCGTCACGGATCTCACGGGCATCTTGCGCGGCGGCGAAGAGCGGGCGTGCCGCGGCGAGCACCCGCTCGCGGTTGTTGCCGAATATCGGGTCGCCGCTGTCCGTGTGCTCAAGCAACTCCGAAGCGATGGGGCGCTTGCTGGTGATAAAGCCGAAGAACCGGCGCAGCCATACCGCGAGGGCCGCGCCTGGCGCCTCGCCGCCTGCGGTCTCGGCGGCCGCGCAGATGGCGTTGACCTCGTCGATGAAGAGGGCCTCGAGGAGCTCACGCCGGCCGGGGAAGTTGCGGTAGAGCGTCGCCATGCCCACGCCGGCACGGCGCGAGATCTCGGCCATCGACACCTCCGCCCCAGGGTCGGCGAACGCGGCGCGGGCGACGGCGAGGATCTTGTCGCGGTTGCGCTCGGCGTCGGCTCGTCGCACCGGTGATGAGGACTGGTCCTGAGGCATCGGCCATCCAAGTGGACAGGTTATCCGGTAATCGTTACAGTGAAGTGGACAGGCTATCCGCCTGTCGGTTCACCCGATCATACTCGGCTGCCGCGACTGCCTCGCGGCGGCTGAAGGGAGCTCGCCATGGAGTACCGGCCACTGGGACGCACCGGCATATCGGTCAGCCAGCTGTGCCTTGGCGCGATGATGTTCGGCGCCTTCGGTAACCGCGATCACGACGCGTCAGCCAAGATCATCCACCGCGCGCTTGATGCCGGGATCAACTTCATCGACACCGCCGACGGCTACTCCGCCGGCGAGTCAGAGGAGATCCTGGGCCAGGCGCTGGCGGGCGGACGGCGCGACAACGTGGTGCTCGCCGTCAAGTTCGGCGTTCCGTTCGACGGAAACCCGCACCATGGCGGAGCCTCGCGGCGGTGGATCACGCAGGCCGTCGAGGGCTCGCTGCGCCGGCTGCGGACCGACTGGATCGACCTCTACCAGGTGGGCGTCCCCGATCACAACACCGATATCGACGAGACGCTCGGCGCCCTGTCCGATCTCGTCCAGGCCGGCAAGGTCCGGTCCCTCGGTACGTCGAAGGTTCCGGCATCCGGGATCGTCGAGGCCCAGTGGGTCGCCGAGCGGCGTGGTCACGAGCGTTTCCGTACTGAGCAGCCACCCTACTCGATGCTGACCCGGGCGATCGAATACGACGTGCTGCCGACCTGCCTGCGCTACGGGATGGGCGTGATCACCTACAGCCCGCTGGCCGGCGGCTGGCTGTCGGGCAAGTACCGCAAGGGACAGCAGGTCAGCGGGCCAGGCTCCGCCGCTCGCGCGGCGCGCGCCGCGGCCTATGACCCCGCCAGCCCAGGCAACACGGCGAAGCTCGACGCCGCTGACGCTCTCGGCGCGCTGGCCGACGAAGCCGGGCTGACCCTCATCCAGCTGGCGATCGCGTTCGCGGTCCGCCACCCCGCGGTCACCTCCGCGATCATCGGGCCGCGCACCGCCGAGCACCTGGACACCTACCTCGCCGCTGACGGGGTCGACCTGTCAAGCGACGTGCTCGACCGCATCGACGAGATCGTTGGGCCCGGGATCACGGTCAACGTCGCCGACAACATGTGGAACACCGGGACCACCGCGCTTGAGGCCGCATTCCGCCGCCGCTAGGGCAGCCTCGCAGGCATTGGCCAGTCCCGCGGCAGCAGGCCACGACAATTCATGATTCACCTAATGAACCTCGCAGAATTGGTTGCCTTTTGTTAAATTCTAGCCATGTCTGAGGGAATTTGCTAAGTTCTGGGCATGTCGGAGGGAATAGGCGACCAGGGACCGGGTCACGAGGACGAGATCGACCGCAAGCTCCGCGAACTTACCGAAGGGCTAATGACCGAGGCCAAGGTCAAAGAGCTGTCGGCCGCCGAGCGCGCGAAACGCGCGCGGCGGGACCTGAAAAAGGACAAACACAACCAGCGCAAGCAGCGACGGCAGGGCCGAAGCGTCCGGCTGAAGGTGGGGGCGATCGCCGTGGTTGTCTTGGCCGCTGCAGGAGGCCTTACGTGGCTGCGCTTGTCGCACTCGCCGGTTGGCCGAGCATCCGGTCAGCAGCCGCCGCTGGGTGGCACGTCAACCGCCACGGCTCCGCCTTCCGACCCGTTCGCCGGCACGCAGGCGGAGAACTGGGCGGACGGCGAGTCGGGGATCGTCGTCCCCGGGGCCAAGCCGGTCGGCAGCTTTACGGCCGCGCAGGTGACAAAGGCTTACCAGACGACCAGACGATTGCTGATCGCGGCGAACCTGGACACGCAGACGCTGGTCGGCGGCGCGCCGACCGCATTTGCGGACCTCCTCACCAAGCAGCAACGGTCCGACTTCCTCTCCGCTCTGAACAAGAAGGGGGTTAACAGCGGCGGATATCCGCTCAGCACCCGCAAGTGGGTCGCGTCATTCTTCCCGGGCAGCGCAGAATTCATCGGAAACGTGATCAAGGTGCACGGCACGATGAGCGCGCAGACCGCGCATGAGGCGGGCGGCACGGTTCTCGCCATCCAGGTCAACTACATCTTCGCCTATGCGGTCGAACCCCCTGGCAACCCGACCGACTGGATGCGCGTACTCGACCACCAGTACGGCAGCGTCGACTTCGCCCAATGGGACGACCCCGGCGGTCCGCTCGAACCATGGGATCAGACCATCATCGGCAACGCCGGCCTGCAGTGCGGAACCACCGACGGCTACATGCACCCTGACTACCCCAGCGAGCGCTTGCCTGCGCCTACCCAGTCGGGCCCTGCCGTCAATCCGTATTCGCAATCCACATCGGTACCCGGCGGCGGCGCCGTGTGCGGGCGGACGTCGGGTACATAACAGCCTGTGGGAGTGCTGGCCGCGAGTGGTGTCACCGCGCAGGTTAGCGATCGGTCCAGTCCGTGGCAGGCGCGGTCGCTGCCTGGGCCTGCACCTCGGCGAGGCGGCTGCTCAGCGCCGCGGTGAGCAACCGGTGCGCGTCGCTCCCAAGGACGAGCCGCAGCGGGGCGGGCTCCACGTCGGCGCTGGCGATGATCCGGGCCGCCATCTTGGCCGGGTCGCCAGCCGAGGGATGGCCGCGGCCCCTGGCGCCGCGGCCCATGGCCGCCGGCGTTCCGTCGTATGCGGTCATCGGCTCGGCGAGCTTGAGGCTGTCGAAACGGAACTCGGTGCGGGCACCGCCTGGCTCGACGATGGTGACGCCGACGTTGAAGGGCTCGTCCGCGCCGGGCAGATGGTGAACCTCGCGCCAGAACCTAGTCGCCGCCAAGGCGGCTGGCCACCAGCGCCATCGACGACACCCTGACCGGGGCCAGGGTGACCCGACCGCGGCCCTGACCACCCTCAACAACAACATCAACGCACTGCTCAAGTAGCCGGTGACCAACGCTGGCCGGCCATGCGAGGCTCGGGCCGGCCAGCGCGGGAGGAACGGGTGTTTTCTGATGAAGATCCGCAATCCGGGCAGGGGCCGGGAACTTCGCCCGCAGCGTCTCCGCTGGCAGCGGGCGCGCGGTCCCGCGGCTTCACCCCGAGACACGAATCCGATTCGCGGGGCCGCTCGATTCTTGCTAACATCTCGATGGTTGCTAGCGCGCCGCTAGCTCAATTGGCAGAGCAGCGGACTCTTAATCCGCGGGTTCGGGGTTCAAGTCCCTGGCGGCGCACCCGGTCTGACCTGGGGTTTCACGACTCCAGGTCATTTTTTGTGTGTCCGTTTTGTCCACTTGGTTGCTCCGCGGTTGCTCGCGCGCACGGACCCAGCAATCCGGGGTTTGTCAAAAACGGCCCATCCGGCGCTCGATGCGGGTGCATTCGCCCCGGAACCGCGCCGTCTCGCCGGTCGGCGCCTCCTGGGGCTCACTAGACCAATGGTCTAGACCTCCCGCGCAGGCACCGGGAGCGCACCCGGAGTCCCCTATACCGATGCCGTCACGCTCAGTGCAACCTGCTGGTAAACGGCACTCGCATGGCGGATACGTGGCTGGCGCTGACGCCCCAGACTCGCCGGGTGCCTGCCAGGGATGCGTGGGCCAGCGGCATGTGCTTCCAGGTAGCGGTGCCGGCTGCGCCGGCGCTCGAAGCGGTCAATCCGCTGGGCACTTCCGTCAGCGTTTCGGCGCGATGCTAGGGAGTCGCGGGGACGGCAGTGGCGTGCGCCGGATGTTGACGCGCCCGGCAAGCTGGGTTGAGGGCGGCCACAGCCAGGCCGTATGCACGGCCCCGGCGGTTTCCCCGGCGCCGGTACGGTCGCGCTCATCGCCGCACAGCCCGCCGTGACCAGCTCTGACCACCTGGCAGACAGCCTGCGGGACCTCAGTCGGCCAGCTCTGCGCGCGCAGTGGGACGACGACGACCAGCAGCTCATCCAGCAGCTCATCGACGCCCGGCTGCTCACGGCGGACGGGGCCGCCGCTCACGGCCGGGCAACCATCGAGGTCTCCCACGAGGCGCTTCTCCGCGCCTGGCCCCGCCTGCGGAACTGGCTGGAGGGACGCGGGACGTACGTGCAATGGCGGGCTCAGGATCTCGCCCCGAACCTGGAGCGCTGGCTTAACAGCAAGTTCCCTGGAAAGTTCAGCCGTGTTGCGGAGCCACTGCCCTGCTGCTGCATGTGACTGATCCTGTGGTGCTCTTGTCATTGATGTCATGTCCGGTTTGGCTTGATGGCGGGATGTGAACATCGATGGACGCTCGGCTCCGCCGCAGGTGTCAAGCCGGGCGTGTTCGCCCGGCCGATGTTCAATCCTCAGCTCGGGCAACTGGTGACCGGATCGCTCAGGAGCAGGCCGCCCTGCGCGGGTGGCGACGCTGGTCGCGAGGGGCACGCCGCCGGAAGAGGTGTTCGCCGCGGTCGCCGGGGAGGCCGGCCGGCTGCTCGCGGTCGAGTTCGCCGTCCTGGTCCGGTACGACCGCGCGCAGCACGCGGTCGAGATCGTCGGCACGTGGACCAGTACTAGCGCGCCTGCGCCGACCCCGGTCGGCGGTCGGCTGCCGCTCGGCGGGGACAACGTGACCACACTGGTACACCGGACGGGCCTGCCAGCCCGGATCGAATACTCCGGTGTCTCCGGTGTGCCTGAAGTTCCGTAGTTACGCAGTTGCTGCTTCCCGGCTGCGAGGACAGCGCGGATTTGCTCGTCTGTGGCTGACCAGGGCGAGTCGGTGAAAACCGGGCGGCTGTCGTCGTCCGGCGGAGCTTGATGAGCATGTCCTCGAAGGCGGGCTCGGTCTTGGTCTGGTACCAGGGCTGGGCGGCGCGGCGGTCATCGACGTCGGCCGGGTCGTGGCCGTAGCGGGGCGCTGCCGGGGTTTGTGTGATGATGGGGCGATGGGGTCTGCCGGAGGGCCGGAGTCAGGTGTCCTTGCTGCTGTCTCCCCTGGTGCGGGAGGAGTCGTTTCGCGTACTGGGCTGTTCGGGCGGCTCGGGGCGCGGGCGCGGGTGACGGTGGTGTCGGCGCCGGCGGGGAGCGGGAAGACGGTCCTGCTGCGGTCGTGGATCGGTGAGGCGGGGGTGTCGGACCGCGCCGCTTGGGTGCCGGTGGGGCCAGATGAGCGGGATCCGCAGCGGTTCTGGGCGTCGGTGCTGGGGGCGCTGCGCGGGACGGCTCCGGGGGCGGGGCTGGTGCGGGAGCTGACGGCGGCGCCGGACCTGGACGGGTGGGCGGTCGTGGAGCGGCTTTTGAAGGACCTGGCGCCGTTGGCGGAGCCGGTCTGGCTGGTGGTCGATGACGTCCACCTGCTGGGGCCGGACCAGGCGCTGCGGCAGCTGGAGCTGCTGATGATGCGGGCTCCGGATGCGCTGCGGTTCGTGCTGTGTACCCGGCATGACCTGCGGCTGGGGCTGCACCGGCTGCGGCTGGAGGGTCAGCTGGCCGAGATCCGGGCCGGGGATCTGCGGTTCAGCGTGACCGAGGCGCGGGAGTTGTTTGCCGGGGCCGGGGTGGAGCTGGCCGATCCGGCGTTGGTGATGCTGCATGAGCGGACCGAGGGGTGGGCGGCCGGGCTGCGGCTGGCGGCGCTGTCGCTGGCCGGGCATCCGGATCCGGGCCGGTTCGCGGCGGAGTTTTCCGGCAGTGAGCGGACGGTGGCGGAGTACCTGCTCGATGAGGTGCTGGACCGCCAGCCGGAAGACGTGCGGCGGCTGCTGCTGCGCACCAGCGTGCTGGAGCGGGTGTCCGGCCCGCTGGCCGATGCGCTGGCCGGAGGCTCGGGCGGAGAGCGGGTGCTGCAGGAACTGGAGGCGGCGAACGCGTTCGTGGCCTCGCTGGACGCGGGCCGTTCCTGGTTCCGTTACCATCACCTGTTCGCCGACCTGCTGCAGCTGGAGCTGCGGCGCACCGCGCCTGACGAGGTCACCGGGCTGCACCAGGTGGCAGCGCAGTGGTTTTCGGAGCACGGGTTCCCGGTGGAGGCGATCCGGCACGCGCAGGCGGCGCGGGACTGGGGGCTGGCCGCCCGCCTGCTCGCCGGGCACTGGTCTGGCCTGCATCTGGGCGGGCAGGCCGCGACGGTGCACGCGATCCTGGCCGGGTTCCCGGCGGGGGCCGCGGCGGCGGATGCTGAGCTGGCGGCGGTGGCGGCGGCCGATGAGCTGGCGCAGGGATCGCTGGAGGCCGCGGAGCGGTATCTGGAGGTGGCGGCGCGGGGGGCGGCGTCGGTGCCGGCGGCCCGGCGCGGGCGGGCGCGGGTGCTGCTCGGGATCATCCGGCTGCTGGTTGCCCGCCACCGCGGGAACCCGCCGGCGGTGGCGGAGGAGGCGCGGCGGCTGCAGGCGACGGCCGAGGCTCCGGAGGCGGCGCCCGGCCTGGGCGAGGAGCTGCGCGCGCTGGCGCTGATCAGCCTCGGCAGCGCCGAGTACGGGGCGGCCCGGATCGAGGATGCAGCGGCGCACCTGGAGCAGGGCGCGGTGCTGGCCAGCCGGGTCGGGCGGCCCTATCTGGAGTTCACCGCCCTGGCGTACCTGGCGCAGGTCGAACTCGAGCGGTCGTTCGCGCGGGCGGCGGAGCGCGGCAGGCAGGCGGTCGAGCTGGCCGAACGGCACGGCTGGACCGACGAGCCGGCCGCCGGAAGCGCCTACATTGCACTCGCAGGCGCGCTGTTCTGCCAGGGGCGGCCCGATGAGGCAGAGCCCTGGGTCCAGCGGGCCGAGCGCACCGTCATGCCGGACGCCGAGCCCGCGGTGGGGGCGGGGATCTGTTTCGTGCGCGGGCTGCTGGAGCTGGCGCGCGGCCGCTTCACCGACGCGCTGGCCGCCTGCCGGGCCGCCGAGCGGCTTGCGGGGCACCTCGCCGCCCCGCACGGCAGTTATTTCGTCACGTCGACGCGGGGATTGCGGCTGCACGCCCTGGTGCGCCTGGGCGCCATCGACCGCGCCGAGCAGATCCTGGTCGGCCTGCGTGACGAGGACCGCGGCCGCGGCGAGACCCGCGTCGCCGAGGCGGTGCTGCGGCTGGCCCAGGACGACCCGCGCGCGGCGGCCGCCGCGCTGGCGCCGGTTCTGGACGGCTCCGCCCCCGTGGCCTGGCCGAACTGGCGGGTTAACGTTTTCGTGCTGGAGGCGATCGTCCGGGACGCACTCAGCGACCGGGCCGCCGCCTGGCGCGCGCTCGAGCGTGCCCTCGATATCGCCGAGCCCGATCGCATGCTCTTCCCGTTCCTCATCTACCGTGCGCCGGGGCTGCTGGAGCGCCACGCCCGGGACTGCGCTAAGCACGCGGCCCTGGTCTCGGAGATCCTCACCCTGCTTACGACCGAGCCTGGCCCCGCGGACCCGGCCCCCGACGGGTATACGGGGCCCAGGGGGGCTCCGGGAAGCGGGAAGCCCCCCCGTGGCAAAGAGTGGCCTGGGGGAGATCGTTCCCCCGAGCTGATAGAGCCGCTGAGCCGCAGCGAGATGCGGGTGCTGCGTTACCTGCCGACGAACCTGTCCACACCGGAGATCGCCCGGGAACTGTCAGTGTCGGTGACCACCGTGCGGACGCACATAAGCCACCTGTTCGCCAAACTCGGCGCCCACCGCCGCACCGAGGCCATCGCGCGGGCCCGCGATCTGGGCCTGCTCGCGCCATCCCCCATGCGCCGCGCTGGTCAGCCCCGCGCAACCGTATTATGCCCGGGCCCGCGCTGCTTGGCGTGAATGTCGCGACGACCTGCCGGCTTCGGCCTTAGTACCCGGCTTGGCGAACCACCACGCACGCTGGCCGCCTGGGCCGGCGTGCCCGGATTTTGCCCGCCCCGGTGGCCCAGCAGCCCTGGGATTGCTTCAGCGGACACCTGGACCCCGGTAAATCATCACAACTATACGATGCAGGCCCATCTAGCCGGGCACGACGCTTGGAAGTGTCCCGGCAAAAACAGGCAGGAGCATCCGGCAGCCGCGCTTGTCCAGCGCGGCTGCGCGGTACTTGCCTTGCAATCGTTCTCTGATGAGGACCGAGAAGGGAACGAGACCATGGCTGAACAGACCGGACCGGTCTGGTACGAGATCCGCGTCCGCGGACTCCTGGGCAAGACACTACTCGGGGCCTTCCCCGGCATGCGCGCGCGAGCTCACGAAAAGGACACCGTGCTCTGCGGGCCAGTGGCCGACCAGGCGGCGCTGCACGGCGTGCTGGCTGAGATCGAGGCGCTCGGCCTCGAGTTGCTCGAACTCCGCCGCACGCGCGATTGAAACCATTCCTGATCTCACTTACCGGCCGGGAAGTACGCCGTTATACACGGATATCTTGCCCGGCACGACGACAAAGAGATGACCGCGCGGTCACGCTCATAGTCACAAGCTGTCGGCTCGCCGGGGATTGATGCTCATCAAACGCTAGCACCGGGGGGCGGGCACGAAATCATCGCAACCGCATGACGATGATCCATCCAGCCAGTCGCAAGGCTCACAGATACAAGCCGGCAACGGCATCGTGACCCATCGAATCAGGATTGGCCTGGTAATGAACAGCAGCAGCACGGTATCAGCCGAAGTCGGACTACGGCTGGTCGCATCTCCGCAGACGATCGTCCCGCTGACGGGCAGCCTTTTCTACTCCCGTCAGGACCCCTGCGCCGTCCGGATCGCGTTCCACGCCGGGCCGGAAGAGCCCGTCGAGTGGATCTTCGCCCGCGACCTGCTGTCGCGGGGCATCCAGGGCCGCCAGGGCATCGGCGACGTGCACGTGCGGCCGTCGCCTGGACCCGCGGGCGGCGAGCCCGGCAGCGTGCTGAGCTGACCCCTCCCTGCGGCCAGGCGCGCTTCGAGACCCCGGCCAGGGAAGTCACCGACTTCCTGGGCCGGGCCTACCAGATCGTCCCCGACGGCCAGGAAAGCGGCCACATCGACATCGACGCCGAACTGAACGACCTGCTCCGCTAGGCGTCATAAGCGCGTGATCCGCCCGGCCCGGGCAAATCCCGGAATTGAGGGGGCATCCTCCGGCGCATCCTGCCGATGAGGGGATCGATGGCTCATCCAGCCGGACGGCAGGCTCCCGGCAGAAATCATCGCGATCGTATGACGGCGGCTCATCTAGCCGCGCGAGAGGCTCGCAAACAGCCGGAAGTATCTCACGAACTGCTCGACAGCGGAGGAAGCAATGTGTCAGCACCAACCGCGATGTCCGCAATGGCCGGCGCCCGATCACCTGGCGTCCCAGATTGTCGCCGCTCACCCCGAGCAGGGCTGGAGCATGCTGTGCAACGGCGTCATCGTGTTTGACGACGGCGGCGAACTGCTCCCCGACGGCCGCGCCATTCCCCCCGGCCTCCCTGCCGTGGCCGGTCCGCTGGCTATGGCCGCCTGAGGTCGCGATGACACTCATGACGTCATGCGCCAAAGCCCGGCGAGCCCACGAAAACAGAGCCTACGTACGCGAGCTCTTGTGGAAGCGCGAGCCGGCGTTCGCCGCCGAGCTGGCAACCGCCGAACAGGACTTTCCCCGTCCTGCCCTATCGAGAGGACACACCATGCCGGCTGTCATCACCGGCGCGTCAGGCCATCTAGGCCGGCTCGTCGTCGACCAACTCCTCGCCACCGGAACGCCGCCGGCGCAGATCGCGGCCACCGGCCGAGACGTTGACAAACTCACCGACCTCGCACAGAACGGGGTCACGGTACGGCGCGCGGACTTCACCGACCCGAGCACCCTCGACGAGGCGTTCGCAGGCGCCGACGCGATGCTGCTGGTCTCAACGACGACGGTCGGGGAGCGGTTCGACAACGCCCGCAACGCCATCGACGCGGCGGCCCGAGCGGGTGTATCCCGGATCGTGTACACCAGCATCGTCAACGCCTCGACCGCGCAAACGACGCTCGCTGACGAACACCGCCGCACCGAGGACTACCTGCGCGACAGCGGCCCGGCGTTCGTCATCCTGCGCAACGGACGGTACCTGGAGAACTACACCGACCAGCTCCCGATGATCACCCGGTACCACGCATTGCTGGGCAGCGCGCAGGACGGCCTCGTCAGCGCGGCCAGCCGGCGCGACTACGCGGCCGCCGCCGCCGCGGTACTGACGCAGGACGGGCACCTCGGAGCGACCTACGAGCTCGGCGGAACTCCGTTCACCCTGACCGAACTCGCCGCCACGATCAGCGACGTCCTCGGCACCCACATCGCCTACCAGGACATGCCGGTCGCTGACTACACCGGCGCCCTGACCGATGCGGGGCTGCCCCCAGAGATGGCCGCCGCCGTCGCCGACGCCGACGCCGGCCTGGCACGCGGAGAGTTGTTCACCGCCAGCGACGACCTGGTTAAGCTCATCCGCCGGCCAGCAACCACAGCCCGCGAAGCCGTCCAGAACGCCGCCGCCACCCTTACTAGTTCCTGACGCTGCCACGCCGCCCAGGCACCACCACCCAGCTGACCAGCGGTGGAAGGTAAGGACCCGCGGACGGTGTGCTCGCATACGCGAGGGGCTAATCGTCTCGCGGAATCAGAACTAGCCCCGTGCGGCGTGTGTCACCTTGTCGCGCTGTACACCGTCATATTGCGCTGGCCACGGACGTATAGCGGACAGGCGTCCGTGCTGCATAGGACGGTCGGTGCGGACCCGTCGGCCGTTTCACGGACGGCCACGGGCCGCGCCAGCGGCACGTTCCGGCTTGGCCGGCGCCGCACAGTAGGGCTCGTGCGCGTTTTGGCGACCATGTTTGATGGCCGTCGCCTGGACCCGCGGGCGGCGGGCCCGGCAGCGTGCTGGACATCGAGCTGATTTCGCCCTACGGCCAGGCGCTTCGAGACCCGGGCCAGGGAAGTCACCGACTTTCCGCGCCGGGCCTCGATCGTCCCGACGCCCAGGAAAGCAGCCACATCGACCTCGACGCTGAACTGAACTACCTGCTCCGCCAGGCGTCATAAGCGCGTGATATCCAGCCGGACAGCAGGCTCCCGGCAGAAATCATGCAGATCGTACGACGGCGGCTCATTTAGCCGGACGAGAGGCTCGCAAATAGCAAGCACCATGCTTCATGCAACCGGAACAGGAGACCAGCTTCCAATGACATCGCTCAGCCAGCCCCAGACGCCGCCGACCGGTGAGCCTCCCTTCAACGGCCCGAAAACCTGCGACGCGACCGAGATGCTCGAAATCCACCGCGCGCTGCGGCGCTCCTTCGGCGAAGCCACAGGGCTCGTGGACGGGGTGGCCGACGGCGACACAAAGCACGCGACGGCCGTCGCCACGCAACTCAACTTGATCTCGACCGCGCTCCACGCCCACCACGAGGGGGAGGACTCACGACTCTGGGACATGGTGAGCAACCGGGCACCTGCATGCGTCCTTCATGTCGACCGGATGAAGCGTCAGCACGCTGGCATGCTGGTGCACCTCCAAGACCTCGACCGGGCCCTGCCCGCCTGGCGCGCCACCGCGACGAAGGCAGCCGCCGAACCCGTTCGGTCCGCGCTCCACGGGGTGTCCGCGGCACTGGCCGAACACCTCCCCGACGAAGAAGCCACCATCGTCCCGGCCATGGAGCATGTGCTCACCCAGAGCGAGGAGGACTGGTTCAAGAAGCACGGCCGGGCTGCAACCCCAAAGGGTCAGCTGTGGAACATGGTCGGCGCCATCCTCGCCGCCCAGCCGGATGGGGGCGCCGCATGGTTGAAGAAGAACATGCCCGGACCCGCTGCGCTGGTTTGGCGATGGATCGGCGCCCCGCGCTACGCACGCTTCCGGGCAGCGCTGGAAGGCCGCCGCTAGGAAGCGTCCCTCGGGTCACCCGGCTGACCCAGCTTTTTCATCAGCCGGGCGGCTGTCGCCCGTTTCGCCGTGGATGTCATCGACGCCGGCTCTCACATACGCGGGGCGCCGATCATCGCGCGCAATCAGAACCAGCCCCGTGAGTCACCACGTGAGCTGCCACACCCCGCACCATGCTTCATACAACCGGAACAGGAGATCAGCTTCCAATGACATCACTCAGCCAACCCAAGACACCGCCGCTGTACACGCCCCGCGCGAAAAATCTCGCGCTCGCGCTGCTGGCGATGACCCAGTTCGTGATCGTGATCGACGCCTCGATCGTCAACGTCGCGTTGCCGTCGATCGGCGCCGCCCTGCACTTCGCGCCGGCTGACCTGTCGTGGGTCGTGAACGCGTACGTACTCACCTTCGGCGGGTTTCTCCTGCTCGGCGGCCGCGTAGCCGACCTGCTTGGGCGCCGGCGCATGTTCATGCTCGGCCTGGTGGTGTTCACGCTCGCCTCGTTCGCCGGCGGGATCGCCCAGACCGCAGGCTGGCTGATCGCCGCCCGCGCGGTCCAGGGCCTGGGCGCGGCGATGGTCGCGCCGGCCGCGCTGTCGATCCTCACCGTCACGTTCAGTGAGGGCGCCGAGCGCAACCGCGCTCTCGGGATCTGGGGCGCGGTCGCCGGCGCCGGCGGCGCGGCCGGCGTGCTGCTCGGCGGGATCCTGACCAGCGGCCTGAGCTGGCGCTGGGTGCTGTTCGTCAACGTCCCGATCGGACTCACCGCGGCGCTGCTCGCCCCGCGGACGCTCGCCGAGAGCCGCGCCGGGGACGGGACCACGACGTTTGACCTGCCGGGAGCGGTGACCGTCACCGCCGGCCTGTCGCTGCTCGTCTACACCGTCATTGACACCGTCAACGTCGGCTGGGGAGCGACGACCACGCTGGCGCGTCTCGCCGGGGCCGCGGTGCTGCTGATCGCGTTCGTGGTGATCGAGCTGCGCCAGCGCCACCCCTTGATGCCATTCTCGATCTTCCGCCTGCGGACGCTGCGGGGAGCGAACATCGTCAGCCTGCTGATCGGCATGGCCCTGTTCTCGATGTTCTTCTTCATCTCCCTCTACCTCCAAGATGTCCTGCACTACTCGCCGATCAAGACCGGGATCGCCTACCTGCCGCTCGCGGTCGGAATCGTCGTTTCCGCCGCCGCCGCCTCCCAGCTCGTCACCCGCGTCGGCTTCAAGCCACCCCTGATCGCCGGCATCCTGCTCGTCGCCGGCGGCCTGCTGTGGTTCGCACAAGTACCAGCGACCGGCGGCTCGTTCGCCGCGGACGTCCTCGGCCCGTCGCTGCTCGCCGGAGCCGGGTTCGGGCCGGCGTTCGTGTCCGTGACGATCGCCGCCGTGACCGGGACCAGGCCACACGAGGCGGGCCTGGCCTCCGGCCTGGTCAACACCTCCCAGCAGGTCGGCGGCGCGCTCGGGCTCGCGATCCTCGCGACCGTCGCCAACAGCCGCACCCAGAGCCTGTTCCACGCCGGCGTCCACAGCCCGGCCGTGGCGCTGACCAAGGGCTTTGACCTGGCGTTCCTCGCCGGCGCCGGCTTCGCCGTCGCCGGAGCGATCCTCGCCGCCGTGCTGATCTCCTCACGCGACAGCCGCGAACAGTCAAAGGCCGCCCGCAGCGGCGAGGCCGCCGGTGCCGGTGCCGCCGCAGCCGTTCCCGCAGGCGTCGAGACCGTAGCCCGTGACCTCGGCGACGCTGCCTGATGAGCGAAAACGAGAAGACAACGGTCCAGGCCGCGTCGGCCAGCCGGATGAATATCCGCCGCGAGGCCCGGAACCAGCTCCTGTTCCTGTCAGCACAGTTCCTGCTCGGGATGGCGGTCAAACCTGATCGGTCAGCCGTCGCAGACCACCGGGGCTGCTCACGCTGTCAGCACCATGCTGCTCGGGCTGCACGTCGTGGTCGCGGTCGGCCTGCTCGCCGGGGCCGTCCTGGTCATCCGGGCCGCCCGCGGCGGCGCGGACCGGCCGCGTCAGCTCGCACGCTCGGGCGCCGTCCTGATGGCCTCACTGTCAGTAAAGCCCAGTCGCTCAGCACGTAGTGCCCGCGCTCGCTCGGCGACGTGGGCGAGAACCGGAGGTATCCAATGGCTAGATATCAGGGAGAAGAGTCATGAAGGCGATAAGCGAAAACGAGAAGACAACGGTCCAGGCCGCGCCGGCCAGCCGGATGGATATGCGCCATGCCCGGAACCAGCTCGTGTTCCTGTCAGCACAGTTCCTGCTTGGGATGGCGGTCAACCTGATCGGGCAGCCATCGCAGACCACCGGGGCTGCTCACGCTGTCAGCACCGTGCTGCTCGGGCTGCACGTCGTGGTCGCGGTCGGCCTGGCCGCCGGGGCCGTCATGGTCGTCCGGGCCGCCCGCGGCGGCGGGGACCAGCCGCGTCAGCTCGCACGCTCGGGCACCGTCTTGATCGGCCTCACTGTCATCGCCGGGGTGATGACAGTGATCACCAAGAACAACTGGTGGTCCTACGCCATGGCAGCCGGCTTCATCGCCTCCGTGCTGCTGTACGGGAGCCTGCTGGTGCGGGCGCAGAGCCCGGCGCCGCAGCCAGGGCAACCGAGCTGATCCAGGTCCGCCCTCCCGCGGTGGGCGGCGGCTGTTCTCCTACGCCGACGCGCACCGGGCCCCGGATCGGCGTGAACTACCAGCAGATACCGGTCAACGCGCCGGCCGCCCCGGTGCACTCCTACAGCACGGACGGTGCGATGCGGATCCGCAACGTGTCCGACCCGGTCTATGCGCCGAACTCCAAGGGCGGTCCGCGGGCCGACTCCGAGCATTTCAAGCCGCCGAGCTGGTACGTCGACGGGGAGATCATGCGGTCCGCCTACGTCTCGCACGCCGAAGACGACGACTGGGGCCAGGCCGGCACCGTGGTCCGCGAGGTCCTTGATGACGCGGCCCGCGACCGGCTGGTCAGCAACGTTACGGGCCACCTGCTGGGCGGCGTGACCGAGCCGGTGCCCGAGCGTGCCTTCCGGTACTGGAAGAACGTCGACAAGAACCTGGGCGACAAGATCGAGCAGGGGTCCGCGCCGGGCAATCCTGACCGGCTGACCCGGCCCTGAAGACGGAGGGCCCGGTGCCAGCCGGCCCTCATCCACCGGCGAGCCGGACTCTGCCTACCGAATGGTCAAAGCGATGACGATTGTAAACCTCGGCCTGTCCCACCGGGCTGCTCCGGCTGAGATGCTCGAGAAGCTCGCCGTTCCAGCCGCCCGGCAGGGCGACGTGCTCGCCCGGCTGCACGCCGTGCCGGCTATCGGCGAGGTGGTGGTCCTGTCTACCTGCAACCGGGTCGAGGTCTACGCAGCCGCAGACGGCCCGGCCGACCGGGTGACCCGGGCCGTGGCCGGCGTCCTGGCCGCCCACGGGCGCATCGCCGCCGGCGATGTGCTCCAGGCGGCCCGCGTCCGCCTCGGCGGCGCGGCCGCCGGGCATCTGTTCTCGGTCGCGTGCGGGCTGGACTCGATGGCGGTCGGCGAGGACCAGATCGTCGCTCAGATCAAGGCCGCCGCCCGGGCCGCCACCGAGGCGGGGACGACCGGCCCCGTCCTCGCCACCCTGTTGGACGCGGCGCTCCGGGCCAGCAAGCGGGCCCGTACGGAGACCGCGATCAGCACCGCCGGCCTCTCGCTCGCCCGGGCCGGGCTCGACCTCGCCGGCGCGCACCTGGCCGGCGGGCTGGCCGGCCGGCACGCGGTCGTGCTCGGGACCGGCAGCATGGGCCGGCTCGCGGCCCGGCTGCTGCGCGAGGCCGGCGTAGCGCGGCTGTCGGTCGCCAGCCGCCGGGAGGCGCGGGCTGCTGAGGCGGCCGCGGCGGCTGGCGAAATGCCCCTGCGGGCCGCCGACGTGGCCACGGCCCTCGGCGACGCCGACATCCTGGTCACCGCCACGGGAGCCGCCGAGCCCATGGTGCTCGCCGCGCAGGTGCCCGCGGCCCGGGGCCGGCCGCTGTTCGTGCTCGACCTGGGCATGCCACCGGACGTCGAACCGGCCGTAGGACTGCTGCCCGGTGTCACGCTGGTGGGCCTGACGGCGCTCGGCCGGCACCTGGCCGGCCGGGACGAGCCCGATCAGGTCCCCCAGGTTCGCGCCATCATCGCGGCCGAGGTCGCTGCGTACACCAGCCGGCTGAACGAGGTGACCGCGGCGCCGGTGATCGCGGCGCTGCACGCACAGATCACCAAGCTCGCCGACGCCGAACTAGCCCGGCTGCACCACCGGCTCCCGGACCTGACCGACAAGCAGCAGGCCGAGACGGCCGCCACCGTTCACCGCATCCTCCGCAAGGTCCTGCACCGGCCGACCGTCCGGGCCAAGGAACTCAGCGCCAGCCCGGCGGGGCCCGCTTACCTCGAGGCGCTGCGCCAGCTCTTCGACCTGAACACGGACGAGAAGGGCACATGACAAAAACTACCGCACGAGCCGCCGTCCCCAGCAGCCACCGCACGCTACGGGTAGGCACCCGCGGCAGCCCGCTCGCCCGCGCCCAGGCCGCCCGGATAGCCCGGCGACTGCAGGAGCGGTGCGGCCGCGCAGCCGTCCTGGTCACGGTGGCCACGCCCGGTGACGGCTCGACGGCGCCGATCGAACGGCTCGGCACAACCGGGGTGTTCACCAGCACCTTGCGCGAGGCGCTGCTGCGCGGCGACGTCGACCTCGTCGTGCACTCCTGCAAGGACCTGCCAACCGCGCCCGTACCGGGGCTGCAGATCGCGGCGTTCCCGGCCCGGGAGGACCCGCGCGACGCGCTGATCTGGCCGGGCGGGACCAGCCTGGACACGCTGCCACCCGGAGCGCGGATCGGAACCGGGTCCCCCCGGCGGGCGGCTCTGCTGCGCGCCACCGGGCGGCAGCTGCGGATCGTGCCGATGCGCGGCAACGTCGGCACCCGGCTGCGCAAGCTCGCCGAGGGCGAGGCCGACGCTCTCGTCCTGGCCATAGCGGGCCTGTCCAGGCTGGGGATGCTCGATGCGCCCGCCAGCCCGATCGACCCGTCGGCACTGATGCCGGCGCCGGCGCAGGGGTGCTGGCCGTCGAGTGCCGCAGCGACGACCCGGCGACGGCAGCCCAGCTCAGGACCCTCGATCACGCACCCACCCGGGCCGCTGCGACCACCGAACGCGGCTTCCTGGCCGGGCTCGGCGCCGGCTGCACTGTGCCGGCCGGCGCGCTCGCCGGGCCTGCCCCCAGACCCGGAGGCGAACCGGCGGTTCGCGTGTCAGGGATCATCGCCGCCGCGGACGGCTCCGCCGTGATCCGCGGCCGGGTGACCGGCCCGGCCGGCGACCCGCTCGGCCGGCAGCTGGCCTGCATGCTGCTCCAGCACGGCGGCGCGGCGCTCCTGGACCGGGCCAGGTATCAAGGCCAATCATCAGAATCGCGTGATGCCGGCTCACCAAGTCGTTCGAGTGTTCGTGGCGCAGTCCTTGGGTCGCACCGCCCCCCTCCATCGGAGCCATCTTCCAACTAGTCAGCTTTCATTACTAATGTAGTCGTACATCAGTACCGATAGCAACAGCGGCAGGTACGAGGTCGCCGAGGGGCGGGTGGCGCATGCCGGAACGCAGCGTGCGCGGCGCCGCGAACGCGCCGCCGCGGTCGGGTCGGCGACATTGGCGTAGGGTGTGAACCTCGCGGGATCAGGCGGGCGACGGAGCTGGGAGCCGGCATGGACAACGAGCAGCGGGTTGATCTAGGGGTGTCGCTGTTCATCCCGTACCGATACACCGAGGACCGGATTTTCCGGGCCCTCCAGGATGCCGGGTTCGACGACTGGACCCTCGCCCAGTGCCGGGTGTTCCAGCGCGTCGCCCCGGACGGCTCGCGCCTCACGGACCTCGCTGACCAGGCGCAAATGACCAAGCAGAGCGCCAGCGTGATGGTCGACCAACTGGAACGTCTGGGCTATGTCCGCCGGGTCCCCGATCCCGCGGACGGCCGCGCCCGGCTGATCGTCATCGAGCAACGCGGCCGGCGGGCGCTCGAGGTGGCCACGGCGACACGCGACGAGATCTTCTCGGAGTGGAAGGCCTACCTGGGCACCCGCAACTTCACGTTGCTGCACCAGATCCTGGACCAGCTCCGCGAGATCACCGACCCCTACGCGCGGTAGACCCCGGCCGCGCCGCGCCGTCCGCCCCCGGTTCCCGTTCGCCCCGAGCCGCGGGGGGCGGCCGACGGCAGCAGGCGTCGACTCCGCTTTGACATAGTCAGTTTTATTGACTAGCTTAGGTAATGATCCTGACGACGTTCCGGTGATGATCGGCTGGCTGCCGCGGTGCAGAGCGCCCAGACGAGCCGGACCTTGCCGCACAGGCCGCCACCACAGGCAGCGGCCGAGGGCGCCCGACACAGCATGGGCGGGAACCGGGCCCCTGCCGCCCGGCCGCAACACCAGCACGCCCATTCATCCATCAGTAGAAAGCGAAGTATCGTGAAGTTTCTTGTCCTCGGAGCAACCGGGCGCACCGGCGTCCTCTTCACCAAAAAGGCACTCGACCAGGGACACCAGGTCACTGCCCTCGTCCGGCGGGCCGACGCCGCCGTTGACCCGCGCGCTCGAATCCTCAGCGGCGACGTCACCGACGCCACCGTGATCGCGCCGGCAGCCCGAGGCCACGACGCGATCATCAGCACGCTCGGAGTGAAAAGCGCCCGCGAGACCCCAACGCTGGTCACCGACACCGTCCGCGCAGTCATCGCATCCGCGAAAACATCAGGCGTTGACCGTTTCGTCATCGTGTCCGCGTTCGGAGTCGGCGACTCCCTCGCCAAAGCCTCATTCCTCGTAAGCCCCCTATTCCGAACCGTGCTCCGGAAAACCTACGCAGACAAAGCCGCCTCGGAAGTGCTCCTGAGGGCCAGCGACCTGAAATGGACCCTCGAATACCCCGGAGCATTGAACAACGGTGACAGCAGCCGCTACAACGCCGTTTCGCTCGAGGACGTCACGAAATTGCCGGTCTTCCCCTCAACCTCCCGCGCGAACGTCGCCGACTTCCTCCTCCACTCCGCCGCGGAAGACACCTTCATCCGACAGATCGCCGTAGTCACCGACGCCAAATAGGTCACCGACGCAGGCCCAGGAAACACCGATCACCACCCGCATCTCAACCTGATGGCCCGTATGCCGTACGTATGCCGTCGCGACTGAGACTTCGCGAGGGCTCCGCCGGGCGCCTGGTCCGCTACGCCGGGGAGAACCCGAGGATGCGGGCCAGCCGACTGAAGCCGGCCTCGAGGTCGTCGCCGCGGAGGGCGATCAACTGCACGGCGACATGGTCGGCACCCGCCTGGAAGTGCTCCTCGAACCGCCGGGCGATCGTCGCGTCGTCGCCGGAGACCACGAGGGCGTCGATGAGGCGGTCGCTGCCCTCGCCCGCCACGTCATGCTCGGAGAAGCCGAGCCGCTGTAGGTTGCTGGTGTAGTTGGTCAGGCCCAGGTAGGGCTTGACGACTGACGGGCGGCCGATCGCCCGCGCCTTGGCCTGGTCGGCTTCCAGCACCACGCGCTGCTCGGGGGCCAGCAGCTTGCCCGGGCCGAGGATCTCGCGCGCCTGGCGGGTGTGCTCCGGCGTCACCAGGTACGGGTGCGCGCCGGCGGTGCGGGCCGCGGCCAGCTTCAGCACCCGCGGCCCGAGCGCGGCCAGGACGCGCCGGTCTTCCGGCACGCCCTCGGCGTCGAGGACGTCGAGGTAGTCGACCAGCGTCTGGTAGGGGGAGCGGTACTCCGCGTGAGCCTCCGGGTGCCCGACGCCGATGCCCAGCAGGAAGCGTCCCGGGTGCTTGGCCTCGATGCGGTGGCAGGAGCGCGCCACCGCCGTCGCGTCGGCCGTCCACACGTTAACGATGCCGGTCGCGACCTTGAGGGTGGTGGTCGCGTCCAGCATCGCCTCGGCGTGCGCGAGGTCGGCCGGCGGCGAGCCGCCCTGCCAGACCGTCCCGTACCCGAGCGACTCGAACGCGCGCGCCCGCTCCGGCGTGAGTATCGAGCTGTGCCCGAACACGCCATAACGACCCAAGTCCATGGTGACCCTCCTCGTTGACGAACCTCTCTGGCGCCAACTCCGGAGCGGGCGGAGACCATCCCGGTCGGCATTACGAGGCTTTATGGACTCGGTTGCATTCCGTTGCAGTTACCAGCCTGTGGGGTGCCAGAAGCGCCCGTAGCGTCTGGCCTGCAGTTTGCTTGATTAGTCGGGGTCCGGCGGAACCCGGCTTATGCTGCGAGCTCCGATCGCCAGGCTGCGTAGAACGCTCGCAGTTCGGCCGCGGACGAGCCGTCGGGTACGGGTATCTCGCTGTCGGTGAACCGGTCGAGGGTAGCGATCATGTCGGCGAGCACCCTGACGTCGAAGCCGGCGTCGATCTGGGCGGCGCGGGCGAGCAGGACTTCCTTGCCGAAGCGGCGGGCGAGAATATAGATGTCGGCGAAGTCCCGTGCGGCTGCCCGGTCGAACAACGCGAGGAGCTTGTTGCCCGCGAGCTCTTCAGGGGCGAGCGTCGGCCCGGCCGGGGTCGCGGAGGCGGGGAGATCCGGTGGCGCGTTCACAGCCAGGTCGATCAGGACCCCGTCGTCAGCGCTGCGGATGACCATCCGGCAGAACGTGTCGCTATCGTGGATCCGCTCGGTGGTCCAGCCTCGCTGGCGGGCCGCGGCTTCCAGGGCATCGCGGGCGGCGGGAACATGCCCGCGCTCAGGGGCGGTGAAGAAGTCGAGGTCCTCGGTGGGCCTTGCCGTGAGGTGCTGCGCGAGCAGCGCCGCTCCCCCGGCCAGCAGGAAGCCCTTGCTGGCCGGCAGCGCGAAGAACATCCTGGCCACCTCGAGCTGGAAGGGCGGCAGGCCGGGCTGGCCGTCGCCCGCCATCACCCCTCCGCCTCGCCGGACGGCGAGACCAGCGGCGCCCACGCGGACCGGACCGCCCGCGGCAGGACCAGGTCGTCCCACAGGTCGACGAGCAGCGCGCCGTCGACGTAGGCGAGGATGTCGGCGGGCCTTCCTTCTTGCAGGACGATCTCGTACACACGTGCCCGGTCGGCGCGCGACCGCAGGTCGAACGCACGTCCTGGTGCGGACCAGTTGAGGTGCAACGGCAGTTCCACCACAGCGAGGGCGTGCGCTACGTCCAGTCGCGGCAGCCGGTCCGGGACCCATGCCGGCCGTCCGCGCGCGGACGGCTGCTGGGTGAATGACACCTGCGGCAGTGCCGCCAGTTCCCATCCCGCCCTGGATAGGAGCCGGGCGAAGATAGCGACCGAGGGCGACTTCCGGCCGTGCTCGTACGCCGACAGCGTCGGCCGGGAGGTCCCGGCACGGCGCGCTAGCTCCTCCTGGGTCAGGCCAGAGCTGGCCCGGACCTGCTCAAGCAGTTCGGCGGCGTTCGTCATTCATCTAGTGTATCCGATGAGATACCGTATCCGTTCAGATACCAATGCGGACTGGCGTCCATGGGCCCGAAGTTCCTTAAGAGCATCCAGCCGAGATGCG
>Ga0210389_10000521_pt1 | contig 34889 bp, 34 predicted proteins | sample IncBWH28OmetaG_FD_160127 | JGI IMG/M metagenome (GOLD analysis project Ga0210389, IMG submission 160127) | Forest soil microbial communities from Barre Woods Harvard Forest LTER site, Petersham, Massachusetts, United States - Inc-BW-H-28-O ... | reverse complement strand
CCCCCAGCAGTACCTCGACGTTGTCACAACCGAGCTTGGCGAGCCTTGCCTTGGCACGGTCCGCCAACGTCCGGTACCGCTCGATCGTCAGCACGTGCTCGCACAATTTGGACAATACGGCAGCCTGATAGCCGGAGCCGGTTCCGATCTCGAGCACCCGATGCGTCTTCTGCAAGCCGAGTTGCTCGGTCATGTAGGCCACCACGAAGGGTTGGCTGATGGTCTGGCCGCAGGCGATCCCGAGCGCCGTATCGCGGTAGGCGTCGGCACGGTCGGCCTGCTCGACGAACATCTCGCGCGGAACATCCTCCATGGTGCGAAGCACCGCCTGATCGCTGATCCCGCGCCGCCGCAGGTTGAGCTGAAACATCATCTTCTGGGGCGGGTTTTGACGGTCGGGCATTTGGGTCCAAGCGCTCGCTTATCGGCGGAGAAAGTGTCCCGATTCCGAGATTCGTATCATCTGGTGGACCGTTTGATGCCACAAACACTCCGATTCTAAGAAACTTATCATTTCAAGCCCCTTCCCTTTGAGCGATGATGCCCCTCATCCCGCGCAGGTCGAGATTGCGCCTGGTGTCGATATTTGCGATCCTTCGTTCCGGGACGCTCAAGGATTCCAAGGATGGTTGCGACGCGGACGTCAGGCGGCTCGGTCTTCCTCGTCGAAGACGAGGTCATGATCAGGATGATGGTCGCCGACATGTTGGGCGAACTCGGCTACAGCATTGCCGCTGAGGCCGGTGAAATCAACGAAGCCATCAGACTGGCCCAATCAGCCGAATTCGATCTTGCCATCCTCGACGTCAACGTCAACGGCAAGGTCATTTCTCCGGTCGCCGACCTGATCACGGCACGCAACCGCCCCTTCATCTTCGCAACCGGCTATGGATCGTCAGGGCTTCCCGCAGAATACCGCGACCGGCCGGCGCTGCAAAAACCCTTCCAGATCGAAACGCTGGGGCGCATGATCGATCAAGTGCTCAACAGCACGCAGGTCTAGCTGCGCCGCAACTGCGCGCTGCCCTTGGCTTGAGCGCTACTTCAGCGTCGACGTCAGTGCCGCGGAGAAAAGTTCGTCGGTACGGTCCAGCCGCAGCGGCGTCACCGAGACATAGCGCGATGCCAGCGCCCAGAGGTCTGTTCCCTCGGCCGGAACATCAACCTTGGCCAGCCGCTCGAACCCGATCCAGAAATAGGGATTGCCGCGGCCGTCGCGCCGCTGGTCGATTTTCAGGAATCCCAGATTGCGCTTGCCCTGCCGTGTCACGCGCACGCCGGCCACCTCATCCACCGTACAGGCCGGAAAGTTCACGTTGATCACGGTGTCCCTGGGCACGCCGGCGTCGATCACCTTGCGCAAAATCGACGGGCCGAACTTCAAAGCGGTATTCCACAACGGCTTCTCGCGCGTCTCCAGCGTAAACTCCTGCGACAACGCAAACGAAGGCAGGCCCAGGATCGTGCCTTCGAGCGCGCCTGCAATGGTGCCGGAATAAACCACGTCCTCGGCGACATTCCGTCCCTTGTTGACGCCGGAGAGCACGAGATCCGGCAGCTTCTGGCCGAGGATATGCCGCGCGCCCATGATGACGCAGTCGGTCGGCGTCCCCCGCACCGCGAAATGGCGGGGACCAACTTCGCGCAGGCGAAGTGGGTCATTGAGGGACAGCGAATGCGAGACCCCGGACTGATCGAGTTCCGGTGCCACCACCCAGACGTCGTCGGACAACTCCCGCGCGATCTGTTCGACGACCTTCAGCCCGGGAGCGTGAATGCCATCGTCATTGGTGCACAAAATTCGCATCGGCAGAACGGCCCTTTTCGATCGATTCCGTGGTGCGGCTCGCGCCGTCTTATCCGTCTATGGGGTTTGAAGCAAACCCGTTGTTTTTGCTAAGGGTTTTGTTTGCCGGCCAAGCCTTGGCCGCGAACGGCGACCCGCTGGCGAGGCCAAGATGGACTACCGATTGCCCGGCTGAACGGGGACGCCCGAGCGTATGCGCCAGACCGGCGTCAACTTGGCACCCAAACCTTCGATGTGCATATCGAATTTCGGGGCTGCCACCTTCGCTGGCACTTCCGGAGGTAGAACAGGCTTGCGTTCTGCCGGCGCAACCGGCCTTTGCGGCGGCGGCGCCTTTCGCGGCGGCTCGGGATAATATTTGCGGGCGACGGTGACCGCTTTTTCAAAGTCATCCACGTTGACCCATTGCTCGGCGCGAACGGCATCCTGAACGCCGTCTTCCCAGAGCCGGGACGCCTCGATGTCGAATTGACCCCTCTGTCTCTGATTACAGGCCTGAATGCCATGGCCCGTCACCGCCCATTGTTTGCCCACCCAGTAGATGTCGCGGTGCAGGGCCATCGGCTTGGTCGTTTCCGAAAAAATAAAAATAATGCCGCTCGGGACACAATCGGAAACAAGATAGTTCGATGCGCCGGCTTCGCAACAGGGATCGCGGAGGGGCGTCGAAACAAACCGCGCTATCGATCGGCCGCGACTACCTTGGCACCACCCATATAGGGTTGCAGCACGTCGGGCACCGCAATCGAACCGTCGGCCTGCTGATAGGTTTCCATGACCGCGATCAGCGCGCGGCCCACAGCTGTGCCGGAACCATTCAAGGTGTGCACGAAGTGCGGCTTGCCGTCGGACCCGCGATAGCGCGCGTCCATTCGCCGCGCCTGGAAGTCGCCGCAGACCGAGCAGCTCGAGATTTCCCGAAAAGCGCCGCCCTCGCCCTGCCCGGGCATCCAGACCTCGATGTCGTAGGTTTTTTGCGCGGAAAACCCCATGTCGCCGGCGCACAGCGTCATCACGCGATAATGCAGGTCGAGCCGGCGCAACACCTCCTCGGCGCAGGCCAGCATCCGCTCGTGCTCGTCGCGGCTCGCTTCCGGTGTCGTGATCGAGACCAACTCAACTTTCGTGAACTGATGCTGTCGGATCATGCCGCGGGTGTCGCGCCCGGCTGCTCCCGCTTCAGCGCGAAAGCACGGCGTCAGCGCAGTGAGACGCATCGGCAATTGCTTTTCGTCGACGATGGATTCACGGACGAGGTTAGTCAGAGGCACTTCAGCGGTGGGGATGAGGCCTAATCGCCGGTTTCTTAGTTCGATAAGGAGTGCCGCATAGGATTGTCGCTCATCTGTTGCATCTGCCGCAGATGCATCTCTGTCGAGCGTCGCGAGGAGTTCGCCCTTGATAGTCCAGAACTGATCCTCTTCAAATTTCGGCAATTGCCCGGTGCCGAACATCACCTCGTCGCGCACCAGCAACGGCGGATTGATTTCGGCATAGCCGTGCTCGTTGGTGTGGAGGTCGAGCATGAACTGCCCGATCGCGCGCTCCAGCCGCGCCAGACCTTTCTTCAAAACGACAAACCGCGCGCCCGATAATTTCGCCGCGGCTTCGAAATCCATCTGGCGAAGAGCGGTGCCGAGATCATCGTGCGGCTTTGGTGCGAAGGCATAGCTGCGCGCCTTGCCGAACACGTGGTGCTGCACATTGCCGTGCTCGTCGACGCCGTCAGGGACTTCATCGAGCGGTAGATTGGGAATTGCCGACAGTTCGTCGGCAAGTTCTTTGTCCGCGCTTCTCGCGGACAATTCAAGCTCCAGCAGCCGGGTCTTCAGTTCGGCGACCTCGGCCATTAGCGTGGCGGCACGTGCCTCGTCCTTTGCCTTTTTGGCGTCGCCGATCTCTTTCGAAGCGGCGTTGCGCCTCGCCTGAGCCTGCTCGGATTTAAGGATCGCGGCGCGGCGTTTCTCGTCGATCGCAAGCAAGGACGCCGACGTTGGCGCCAGGCCTCGTCGTTTTAAACCCGCGTCGAATGCGGCAGCGTTATCGCGGATCCATTTGATGTCGTGCATGGGGAAGTGGTCCTAAGGCGCCATTCGTCAAATTCGAACGTAAACGTTGACATACAACGTTATGACTACGCCCGTCATCACCCGCGAGAACGGGTGATCCAGTATTCCAGAACAGTACGGCCGGATTCTACTCCGCCGGCGTCGGATCGGGCGGCGGGCTCGCCGGTGGCGGCGTGGCAGCCGTTGCCTTGGCCGCAGTGGCCTTCTTTTCCACGATCCGCACGGCGATAATCGAGCCTTCATACAGCGCCAGCAAGGGGATCGCGAGCGAGGCCTGGCTCAGGACATCGGGCGGGGTCAGCACGGCTGCGATGATGAACGCAACCACGATGAAGTACCGGCGCTTCTCGCGCAGTTGTTTGGACGTGATGACGCCGATCCGCCCGAGCAGGGTCAAGATCACCGGCAACTGGAAGGCGATGCCGAAGGCGAAAATCAGCGACATGGTCAGCGAGAGGAATTCGCCGACCTTGGGCAACAATTGGATCTGCGCCGTCTCCGGGCCGCTCAACTGCTGCATGCCGAGCGAAAACCGCACCAGCATCGGCAGCACGACGAAATAGACCAGGAGCGATCCGAGCACGAAGAAGAACGGCGTTGCGATCAGATACGGCACAAAGGCGTTGCGTTCATGCTTGTAGAGGCCCGGCGCCACGAAGGCATAGATTTGTGCGGCCACAATCGGAAACGAGATGAAACCGGCGCCGAACAGCGCGAGCTTCAACTGGGTCAGGAAATATTCCAGAAGCGCTGTGTAGATAAATCTCGAATTTTCGGGGCCGGCGACCCAGACGAACGGCCAGACCAGCACGTTGTAGATCTGCTTGGCAAAGAAGAAGCAAAAGATGAAAGCAATGCCGAAGCCGAGCAGCGCCTTGATCAGGCGCGAGCGCAGCTCGATCAAATGATCCATCAAGGGCGCCTTGCTGGCCTCGATATCGTCGGCGCTCATGACGCTTTGGCATCCCGCGGGGTTTCGTTTTCGACGGCAGCGGAATCGAGTTTCGGCGTGATGTCCTGCGGTTGATTTTCCGGCGCAACGATCGCCGCGGGCTCGGGGACCGGCGTCACAGGGGGCAATCTCGCGGCTTCCTCCGCCGATGGGGTCGCATCGACACTGGCAGCAGGCTTGTCGTCTACCACGGCAGGTTTTTCCTCGACGCCATCGATACTAAGAGCGGAGCTGACGTCCTTCTGAAGCGAGGTCATGACGTTGCCGCCCGCAAAGCCGGTCGCCGCTTCGCGGACCTCGTCGAAGCTTTTCTTGAGGTCGGCCATTTCCGCCTCGCGCATCGCTTCCTGAAATTGGCCCTGAAATTCGCCGGCCATCTTGCGTGCCTTGGCCACCCATTGGCCGACCATGCGCAGAACGCCGGGCAACTCCTTGGGGCCGATGGCGATCAGCGCGACCACGGCGATGACGGCGAACTCACTCCATCCAATGTCGAACATGAAAGCTTCCGCTCACGCGAGGTCAAAGCCGTCCAATTCCGCCAGCGGGGACGCACATCAAAGGCGTCGGGGTGACGATCCCGTCCGAAGGATCAAACAGCCTTGCTGCCGACATCCGACCGCGCCGCTTGTGGCGGCGCGTTGTGATCGATCGTCTTCACGGGCTCGGTCGGCTTCTCAGCCGTCTTGTCGTCGTCCTGCATGCCCTTCTTGAAGGCCTTGATGCCTTGGGCGACGTCACCCATCAGATCGGAAATCTTGCCGCGACCGAACAGCAGCAGGACGACTGCGATCACGACGATCCAGTGCCAAATGCTAAGCGAACCCATCCTGCAATCCTCCAAACACACTAAAACGGCGCCCGCCGGCCCCGGCTGCTCCTGTCCGGAACGTAGGCTCAGGGGGTGCCAAAAACAAGGACTTAGGCCGCGTCAAATAAGTGTAACGCAGCTAACCGTTAATGCGCCACGGGGCGGCACGCCGGGGCAATCCGAACGCTCGAAAATCTGCTTTTATTGGCTTCCCTGATCAGTTTCCGGCTCGACCGCGGGCGCGAGAGCGAGTTCCAGATCGCCGGCTTCAAGCGGATCCTCATCTTCACGCAATGCCGGGTCATCCGAGGGTGTCGGGACGTTGAAACCCGAAGGCAGCCGGGAGTCCAACAGACCGGTCCCCTTCAGTTCCTCAAGCCCCGGCAAGTCGCCTAGTGCTTCCAGGCTGAATTGCGACAAAAAGGCCTCGGTGGTGCCGAAGGTCAGGGGACGCCCCGGAGTCTTGCGGCGGCCGCGCGGGCGAATCCACCCGGTTTCCAGAAGCACGTCGAGAGTTCCCTTGGAGGTCACCACGCCGCGGATCTCTTCGATCTCCGCGCGGGTGACCGGCTGATGATAGGCAATGATGGCAAGCATCTCGATCGCCGCGCGCGACAGCCGCCGCGTTTCGGTGCTCTCGCGCGTCATCAGCCAGGACAAATCCCCGGCGGTGCGGAAGGTCCACTTATTGGCGATGCGGACGAGATTGACCCCCCGCGAAGCATAGTCCGCCTGCAACTGCGCCAACGCGACCTTGATGTCGACGCCGTCGGGCATGCGCTTGGCGAGCGTCGCCTGATCGAGCGGCTCGGCAGAGGCAAACAGAAGCGCCTCCAGCAGCCTTAGCTCCTCCGGCCGCGCCTGCGGATTCTCTGCGGGCTCTGGCTCGATGTCGCGCTTCTCCGCCAGACTTACCATGGCAGGGTCTCCTTCTTTCACTTACTCACTTAGCCATCGGAACCCGGCGCAGCCATCGCGTCGGGTGCTGGTTGCGGCGGACGCTTTCGAAAATACAGCGGCGCGAACGGCTCCTGCTGGTGCAATTCGACCTCGCCCTCCCTGACAAGCTCCAAGGCGGCCGCGAAGCTCGAGGCAAACACCGTCGCCTTTTGCGAGGGATCGACCACATAATGGATGAGGTATTCGTCGAGGCGGCTCCAGTCCTCGGCCATGCCAACCAGCCGCTCGAGCGAGGCTCTCGCCTCGCTGAGCGACCACACCGTGCGTTTGGCCAAATGCACCGAGGCCAGCACGCGCTGCTGGCGCTGAGCGGAATATGCGGTGAGCAGATCGAACAAGGTGGCGGTGTATTTGGGGTGGCGAATTTCGGCGATGGTTTCAGGAAAGCCGCGAGGAAAGATATCCCGCTGCAATTGCGGCCGGTTCATCAGCCGGTTTGAAGCTTCGCGAATGGCTTCGAGGCGCCGGAGACGATTGGCAAGTGCGGTGGCCATTTCTTCGGCGCTCGGACCCTCCGCCGTCGCCGGCTCCGGCAACAGCAGCCGCGATTTGAGGAAGGCGAGCCAGGCGGCCATGACAAGATAATCGGCGGCGAGTTCAAGCCGGATTTTTCGCGCGGCCTCGATGAACGTCAGATACTGGTCCGCCAGCGCCAGGATAGAAATCTTGGCGAGATCGACCTTTTGCTGCCGCGCCAGCGCGAGCAGAAGATCGAGCGGGCCCTCATAGCCCTCGACATCGACGACGAGCGACGGCTCGTCGACGAGATCGGCCGGGCGGCCGGTTTCGAACGAGAGAATCTCAGCGGTCATGCGCCTGGTATCCCCGCTTTGCTCATCATCGCTTCCAGCTCGATCCTTGCCGCTGCCCGGTCGAATGACTGCGGCGCTCGACGTGACGCCAGCGCCAGACGGGCGCGCTCCAGTGCTTTCCCCGACAATTCCGGCGTCTCGGCGGCGACATCGCGCATTTCTTCAAACTGGCCGTTGCAGTGGAGGACGATATCGCAACCGGCGGAAAAAATGGCCCGCGTCCGCTCCGTAATCGATCCAGAGAGGGCGTTCATCGAAACATCATCACTCATCAACAAACCTTGGAACCCGATCACGCCGCGAATCACCTGCGCTATGATTGTCGCAGAAGTCGTCGCCGGATGGACCGGGTCGAGCGCGCTAAACACAACATGCGCGGTCATCGCCATCGGCAAATCGGCCAGCGGCTGAAAGGCCGCAAAATCGGTCCGTTCGAGGTCGTTCTTGGACGTATTGACCTCGGGAAGCCGCAAATGGCTGTCGGCATTGGCTCGTCCATGACCCGGTATGTGCTTCAGGACCGGTAAAATACCACCTTCCTCAAGGCCTTCGGTGACGGCACGCGCAATCGCGGCCACTTTTCCCGGCTCGGTGCCATAGGCGCGGTTGCCAATGACGGCGTCGGCGCCAGCGACCGGCACGTCCGCCAATGGCAAACAGTCCACATTGATGCCGAGTTCCGACAGGTCTGCGGCGATCAGCCGGGCCCCCAGGCGGGCCGCCGACAGCCCAAGCGCGCGGTCGAGGTCGTACAGTGCGCCGAACAGGGCCCCCGGCGGATAGGCCGGCCAATGCGGCGGCCCGAGGCGCTGGACCCGGCCGCCCTCCTGGTCGATCAGGATCGGAACCTCAGCACGGCCGGCGCAGCTTTTCAGGTCTTCGACCAAGCGGCCGACCTGCGCAGGCGTCTCAATGTTCCGTTTGAACAGGATGAAGCCCCACGGCCGTTCCGACTGGATGAACGACCGCTCGGCAACGTTCAGTGCGACACCGGATACGCCTGTAATGAATGCCTTGAGATCCATCGGTGTCCCGGTTCTGACATTCGTGCCCCGACGCGGTGGGTTCATTCACGAATGTCAGAACCGAAGGGACACTAGGAAATATAGGTTTCTAGTGGGGTTTTGGATTTGACATTCGCTTTGAGAACGCGCGGCCACGGGTTAGCGAATGTCAAATCCACTCCACCAGGCCGATTAGCCCGCTCATCCGATAGGGTCAACGACGCGAGGCAAAAGTGCCCGTTAATTCCTTTGGACGACACATTGGCCGCCGGCGGATTTGAGGCCGCCGCAGAATTGCGAGGCTTCATCCGGCGTATTGAACGGACCGACCATCGCCCGATAATAAACGCCTTTGTCGCCGAGATCGGCGCGCTTGATGACGGGCGCGCGAGATCCGAGCACCGACGGGAACTTGCCTTGCAACGCCTTGAACGAGGCCTGCGCATCCGCCTCACTCCGCTGCGATGAGACTTGCACAAGATAGCCGCCACTCGCTCCGCCGCTGCTAGGCGTCGTGTTGGGCGCAATCTGGGCCGGGTTGGGGTTGGTAGCTGCCATCCGAACCGGAGGCTCTGCTGCGGCCTGCGCGGCGGCCTGCGGCGCCAGGGACAGCGGTGCATTGCCATTGTCCGCGGCCGACGGAGTTCGCGTAGCGGGCGCTGCCGCGGCGCGCGCCGCGGGCTTGGCGGGTGGCGCAGCGACCGGAGCCGGGGTGCCCGCATCCGCCTGATCTCCGCGAACCGACAGCGTCTTGATCTTGCGCGGCTCGTTATTGGGAAGCGTTCCATTTGCGGAACCCCCGGGCGGCAGAGCGTTCGGCGCAACGCTTGCGACAGTCGGCGGACTGCCATTCTGATTGAGCGGCGGAAAGACCACGCGCGGACCCGTCCTGGCATTGAGGTCGATCGGCGTTTCTTCGCGGGGAACGATTTTTTCGGTGCCGTCGCCCGTCGGCATCCGATCAGGCGCCTTTACACTGCCATCGGCTGGCGCCGGAACGATCTTGGTCGGCCCCGCGTCGGCCCTGATGATCGGCGGCTCGCCGCCGCGGGCTGAGCCGGTATAGGTACGATAGGCAAACGCCCCACCTACCCCGAAGACGGCCAAGGCCAGCACAGCAACGACCGTGATCGCGCCACCACGGCGTCGCGGTTCCTGCTCGGTCTCGAAGTGGTGTTCCTCGTCATAGGCGTAGTCATCTTCGCCGTAAGCGTGAGCGTGCTCAGCGTTCTGCGCATCTGAATCGAGCCTGCCATAGAGCGCCTCGTCGTAACGCGACAAATCAGGCTCATGGGAATCGGCGAACAACTGCGCGGGATCGTAATTGTCATCTTCAGGGGGATGGGCGGCCGCATAGCGATGCAGTGGATGTGCGTCGCTCGGATAATCGTCCTCCGGTGGAGGCGGAGGCGCCTCTTGCCTGACCGCGCGCTGCATCCAGGAGGGCGGAGCCGGAGGGGGAGCCTCATCGGGTTCGGCAGGCGCCTCCTCATAACTATCGTAAGATGCGTTGCGATCGACTGGCTTCGCGTGCGGTTGCAGCGGCAGGTTGGCCCGTCCGATGCCGGCGAACGGATCGGTCTGACCGATCAGACGTGCGAGCTCCGCGAGCGGATCGCTCTCGGGTTTGGCGGACGCGTTTGACCCGCCGTCGCGATCGTAGTCGTGGGCGGCAGGAAAGTGTCTCTTCTGATATCGATCAGCCATCGTGATGATGCGTCCCCTCAGGGAAAGCCGCCAACCCGCTTGTTAAGAACGAACCGGCTTCTGCCGGATGCCACCCACAAAATCCCCCAAGGCCGGGAGTGGCGCTTCAGTCAGCGCATCTCGTTTGGGGCATCGACGCCAAGAACCGCCAGCCCAGATGCCAAAACCGTGACGACGCCCTGCACCATCGCCAGCCGAGCCCTCGTCATCTCGGCATCATCTTTGATAATAAAGCGTAAATAGGGCAGATCACGGCCCCTCGTCCACAGCGCGTGAAACTCGCTGGCGAGATCATACAGGTAAAAAGCGATTCGGTGAGGCTCATGGGCCACGGCCGCCGCCTCCGCCGTCCGGGGATAGACGGCCAGTTTCCGCAAGAGGCTGAGTTCGGCCGGGTCGGTCAACCGCTCCATCGGGGCAGAGGCGAGGTAGGGCAACCGGGCGCCCTCCTCCTGCGGGAGGGCGCGCAGCGCCTCCTCCCGGGCAGTCCGGAAGATCGAGTGCCCGCGCGCATGGCCGTACTGGACGTAGAATACCGGGTTCTCGCGGGACTGCTCGATGACCTTGGCGAGGTCAAAATCGAGCACCGCATCGTTTTTCCGGTAAAGCATCATGAAGCGGACGGCGTCCTTGCCGACCTCATCGACCACCTCGCGCAAGGTGACGAAATCGCCCGAGCGCTTCGACATCTTCACCGGCTCGCCGTTGCGCAGGAGCTTGACGAGCTGCACGATCTTGACGTCCAGCGCAGCCTTTCCTTCCGTCACCGCCTTGATCGCGGCCGCCACGCGCTTGATGTAGCCGCCGTGATCGGCGCCCCAGACATCGACGAGATTGTGGAAACCGCGGTCGAACTTGTTCTTGTGATAGGCGATATCGGAGGCGAAGTAGGTATAGCTGCCGTCCGATTTCAGGAGCGGCCGATCGACGTCATCGCCATAGGCGGTGGCCCGGAACAGCGTCTGCTCGCGATCCTCGTAATCGTCGACCGGCGCGCCCTTTGGCGGCGGCAGACGGCCCTCATAGACGTCTCCCTTGGCGCGCAGGAAATCGATCGTCGCGGCGACGCGGTTATCGCGGCCCTCGATCAGCGACCGCTCCGAGAAAAATACATCGTGCCTGATATTGAGCGCGGCGAGATCCCCCTTGATCGCCTCCATCATCATCGCGATGGCTTTTGCCCGCACCAGCGGCAGCCACTCATCCTCGGGCTTGGCCAACAGCGTTTTGCCGTATTCCGCCGACAGCGCCTCCCCTACCGGCTTCAGATAATCGCCGGGGTAAAGTCCCTCCGGGACTTCGCCGATGTTCTCGCCGAGCGCCTCGCGGTAGCGCAGGAAGGCCGAACGCGCCAGCGCGTCGACCTGGGCGCCGGCATCGTTGATGTAATACTCGCGGGCTACGTCAAAGCCGGCGAGCTGAAGCAGGCTGGCGAGCGCGTCGCCAAAAACCGCTCCCCGGCAATGCCCGACATGCATCGGCCCGGTCGGATTGGCCGAGACGTATTCGACATTGACCTTCTCGCCTGCCCCGATCGCGCTTTGTCCGTAGGCGCTGCCCTCGCGCAGCACCGCCCGCAGCGTATCCGCCCAGACCGATAGATTGAGCGTGAGATTGATGAAGCCCGGACCAGCCACGTCAACGGCGGTAATCAGGTCGTCGGCGCGCAGCCGTTCGGCAATCTTCTCGGCAAGATCGCGCGGTTTTAACTTCGCCTCCTTGGCCAGCACCATGGCGGCATTCGTCGCCATGTCGCCATGGGTCGGGTCTTTCGGCGGTTCGACCACCACGCGCGACAAATCGGCGGCCGCGCCAAGCTCCGCTGCGCAAACAGCGTGTACGCGCGTGAGCACATTGGCGAAAAGGTGGTGCGTCGATGATGTATCGGCCATGGCCGCCGCCTAACGCAAATCCGGGGTCGAGTCAAAAAGCCGCTGATGTTCGGTCAGCGCGAAACGGTCGGTCATTCCGGCGATGAAATTGCCGATCCGGCGCGCCCGATCGACCTCCGTCTCGTGGCGGCATTCGGACGGCAGCCATTCTGCCGGCAGCGCCTCCGGATGGTTTTGATAGCGGGCAAAGAGGTCGAACAGCAGTTGTTCGGCATCCCGCATCACCCGCATCACCCGCTCGTGCCGGTACATTCTGAGCTTCAGGAACGCCTTGATGGCGGCCTCGGCTTCCATCGTCTCCCTTGGAAAAGCGATCAGCGCCGCGTCATGGTTGCGAACGTCCTCGCTACTCGCCGGGCTGACCTTCTCCAGGCGGTGGTGCGCTTCCAGAACCACGGCCCCGATCAAATGCGAGATCAGCTCGCGCACCAGTTCGGCACCGCGCCGGCTCTCGTCGAGGTCGGGATAGTGCGCATCGATTTCGGCAATCATCGCAGCGGTGAGCGGAATAGTCTTGAGATCATCGATCCGGAACAGCCCGGCGCGCAAGCCGTCATCGATGTCATGCGCGTCATAAGCGATGTCGTCGGCAATGGCGGCGACCTGGGCCTCCAGCGAGGCGAAATTCCACAGTTCGAGTTCATAGCTCCTGACAAATTCGGCGATGCCTGCGGGAATGCCGTGTTCGCGATAGCGCCCGAGCGGCGCGCCGTCGCGCGCTGTCAACGGGCCGTTGTGCTTGACGATGCCCTCGAGCGATTCCCAGGTCAGGTTGAGTCCGTCGAATTCGGGATAACGGTGTTCCAGCGAGGTGATCACGCGCAAGGTCTGCGCATTGTGGTCGAACCCGCCATGGGCGCGCAAACAGGCATCCAGCGCCCGCTCGCCGGCATGCCCGAACGGGGGATGGCCGAGGTCATGGGCGAGCGCCAGCGTCTCGGTCAGGTCCTCATCGAGCCCGAGCTGTCGGGCGAGCGCGCGGGCGATCTGCGCGACTTCCAGCGTGTGGGTCAGGCGGGTCCGGTAATGATCGCCTTCGTGGAACACGAAAACCTGCGTTTTGTGCTTCAGGCGGCGGAAGGCCGTGGAATGAATCACCCGGTCGCAATCCCGCCGGAACGGACTGCGGGTCCGGCTCGGCGGCTCCGCGAACAGCCGCCCGCGGCTGCGATTGGGGTCGCAGGCATAGATGGCATGGGGAGCAGCCATTCCAACTGACACGGGGATTTGCCTCCGAACGGTTTGATTCCGCTGCCCGACGCACTTAACTATGGAAGTGCGGGATACCAAATAGGTCTCGCCCATGCCATCGGAGCCTCACCTATGACCACTGCGGTTACTATCAGCGAGCGGGCCGCCCGCCGCATCGGCGAAATCCTCAAAACCGAGGGCGACGGCGCCATGCTGCGGATCAGCGTCGAAGGTGGCGGCTGTTCCGGCTTTCAGTACAAGTTCGACGTCGAGCATTCCCGCGCCGAGGACGATCTCGTGGTCGCGCGCGACAGCGCGGTCGTTCTGGTCGATCCGGCTTCGGTGCCGTTCCTCGCAGGCTCGGAGGTTGATTTCGTCGACGACCTGATCGGCGCCTCGTTCCGGGTGGTCAACCCGAACGCGACCGCCTCCTGCGGCTGCGGCACCAGCTTCTCGATTTAGCCCGATGCGCATTGCCACCTGGAACGTCAACTCGGTCCGGCAGCGTATCGAGAACCTGATGAGCTGGCTGAAGGAATGTTCGCCTGACGTCGTCTGCCTTCAGGAAATCAAATGCACGGATGAGGCGTTCCCGCGGCTCGAGATCGAGTCGCTTGGCTATAACGTCGTGACCCACGGCCAGAAGACCTTCAACGGGGTTGCGCTGCTATCCAAGCTTCCGTTCGATGAGACGAAATCCGGGCTTGCCGGTGATGATGAAGATTCCCACGCGCGGTTTGTCGAGGGCGTGGTGACGCTCAAAAGCGGCGTGCTGCGGATTGCCTGCCTTTATTTGCCCAATGGCAACCCGCCCGATACCGATAAATACCCCTACAAGCTCAAATGGATGTCGCGGCTTCTTGAGTATTCAAGGCAGCGACTTAAGACGGAAGAACCGCTGGTGCTGGCCGGCGATTTCAACGTGATTCCGCGCGCCGAGGACGTTCACAACCCGGCCGCGTGGACGAGTGATGCGCTGTTTCGGCCAACGACACGCGAGAGCTTTCAATCCTTGCTGGGTCTTGGCCTGACTGACGCGCTGCGCGCCGTTACCGACACACCCGGCCAATATACGTTCTGGGACTATCAAGCCGGCGCCTGGCAGAAAAATCACGGCTTGCGCATCGATCATCTGTTGCTGTCACCGCAGGCCAGCGACCGGCTGGTCGACGTCGGCATCGACAGTTATGTGCGCGCCTGGGAAAAGCCGTCGGATCACGTGCCGGTGTGGATCGATCTCGATCTTGAGGCGGCGGCGTAAGCACCCGTCTCAACGTCCAAAGCCTGACAGGATCAGTCCTTGCGGCCCTGGATCCAGTGCTCGAGCATCTGGAATGCCATCGCACGATCTTCTTCCGACGCTTTCGCCATCGCCTTGGTGTAGCTGTCCTTGATCCAGCTCTCTTCCGGCGTTGCGCTTTCACGCGCCAGCGTCAGCCACATCAATCCGCGCGCAGCCTGTCGCGGCAACTGATCGCCGTTGAACAGCATCTGGCCCAAGAGAGCCTGAGCCTGGTGCTGGCCCTTTTGCGCGGCCAAGCCAAGCCAGCGTGCGCCGTAGCGGAAATCGTCACGCGAGGCACCGGCGCTCTTCAGATAGAGCCGGGCCAGATCGTATTGCGCGTCGGCATTGCCGAAATAGGACGCCGCGTAGGAAAACATCTCCCGCGCCCGTTCCGGATCTGCCTTGATCTTCGAATTCGGAATACCGCTGAGGTAGTAGCGCCCGAGCGCCACGAAGGCGTTGGCGACGATCGTGGCCTGCGGCGCCGAGGGACTGTCATCCGCATGGTTATTGGCGATGCGGCTGAAATATTCGAACGCTCGCAGATCGTCCTGCGCCACGCCGACGCCATCGGCATACATCCGGCCCAACTTCCATTGCGCGATCGGATGACCACCCTCAGCGGCATATTGCAGGCTGGCGAAAGAGGTATCCGGTACCGGTGGCAGCGCCTTCTTCGTAGCGGCTGCGCCCGGCTGAGCCGAGACCGCAGGAATGGTCGAATCCTGATTCACCGGCGCGCCGTCGAAAGCGAATCCCGCCGTAGCCACCGGTATGGCCCCTAAAATCAGTGCAAAGATGGTGCGCTTAAATGTCCGCATAACACAACTTCTCGTGCGCCCCGCCGGGGTGGGTAACGGCGCCTGCCAGCGCCGGTCCGACCTGCTGGGCATACTTCCACAACGCGCCCGTCGTATGGTTAGTCGCGCGAGGCCGCCATTCGGTCTTGCGCTGGGCCAGTTCAGCTTCAGTCAATTTTACGTTAAGAGTCCCGACGACAGCGTCGATCTCGATGGTATCTCCGTCCCGCAGGAGCGCGATCGGGCCGCCGACGGCGGCTTCCGGTCCGACATGGCCGATGCAGAAGCCCCGCGTCGCGCCTGAAAAGCGGCCGTCGGTGATCAGGGCGATCTTGCCGCCCATCCCCTGACCCGTCAGCGCTGCCGTTGTCGAAAGCATTTCGCGCATTCCGGGACCGCCGCGCGGCCCCTCGTAACGGATGACGATGACCTCGCCTTCCTTGTAAGCCTTCTTTTGCACCGCCTCGAAGGCGTCCTCTTCCCGATCAAAGCAACGGGCCGGTCCGGTGAACTTGAGGTTCGCCATGCCCGCGACCTTCACGATCGCTCCTTCAGGCGCAAGGTTCCCCTTCAAGCCGACCACACCGCCTGTGACAGTGATCGGCTTGTCGGCGGGCCGCACCACATCCTGGTGGGGGTTCCACCTCACTGCCTTGAGGTTTTCGGCCATCGTTCGGCCGGTTACTGTCAAGCAGTCGCCGTGCATGTGGCCGTTATCGAGCAGCGTCTTCATCAGAAGCGGTATGCCACCAGCTTCAAACATGTCTTTGGCGACATAACGGCCGCCCGGTTTCAAATCCGCGACGTAAGGCGTTTTCTTGAAGATCTCGGCGACATCGAACAGATCGAATTTGATGCCGCATTCATGGGCGATCGCCGGCAGATGCAGCGCCGCGTTGGTTGATCCCCCCGATGCCGCCACAACAGCCGCCGCGTTCTCAAGCGACTTCCGCGTAACAATGTCGCGCGGCCGAATGTTCGAGGCGATCAGCTCCATGATCTTCTCGCCGGCGGTCATGCAAAAGGAGTCGCGGATCTCGTAAGGCGCAGGCGCGCCGGCCGAATAGGGCAAGGCCAGCCCGATGGCCTCGGATACCGTCGCCATGGTGTTTGCGGTGAATTGTGCACCGCACGCGCCAGCCGACGGGCAAGCGACCCGCTCGATTTCATCCAGATCGGCGTCCGACATCTCGCCAACCGAGTGCTTGCCGACGGCCTCGAACATGTCCTGCACTGTGACTTGCTGACCACGAAAATTGCCCGGCAGGATCGAGCCGCCATAGATGAAGATCGACGGCATGTTCAGCCGTACCATCGCCATCATCATTCCGGGCAGCGACTTGTCACAGCCGGCGAGCCCCACCAGCGCGTCATAGGCGTGGCCACGAATCGTCAGTTCGACGGAGTCGGCGATGCATTCGCGCGAGGGCAAAGACGAGCGCATGCCGTCATGGCCCATGGCGATGCCGTCGGTAACCGTGATGGTGCAGAATTCACGAGGTGTGCCGCCCGCGGAGGCGACGCCCTTTTTGACTGCCTGGGCCTGTCGCATCAACGAGATATTGCAGGGCGCGGCCTCGTTCCAGCAGGATGCCACGCCGACAAACGGCTGGTGGATCTGCTCGGTCGTCAACCCCATGGCGTAGAGGTAGGAGCGATGCGGCGCCCTCTCCGGCCCTTCGGTGACGTGGCGGCTCGGCAGCCTCTTCTTGATGTTGTTCTTGGCGTCCATCGCTACCCTGTTTCCCCAGTCATCTCGTCAAACCCGGGAAATCGATTGTCCCGTCACTCTGACGAGCGCTGTGGCTCTTAAATCTCTCCGATCATGATCTCATGGAGGGGTGTGGCCAAAAAGCGGCGTAGGCGCGAACCAGCCGGGTTGAAGGTCAAATCTTCAAGAACTGTTGCAGCGGCGACACAATCGTTGCCCCGAAGCAACCCTTTTGCAGGTGCCGCGCGAGGGTCAGTCCTCCGGGGAAGGCCGGCCTTGCACCGCAACAACGGACCCTTAGTGGCCGGCCGGGGCCGAGATTCCACCGCTGTAGCGATACGCTTCAGATTGCGCTGCAGCGTAAGCCGGCTCGACGTAGGCGTTACTATTACGGAATTGGGTCACGGCTGCGGAACTGCGGTGATGCACCTTGCTCTGATGCTCCGACGCGGTTGCGAACTGCACCGTGGACAGTGCGATCAGCGCTGATCCCGCGATCGTGAGAATTGTCTTTTTCATTTTTGTTCTCCCTTGACCAGTCGAAGCGCAAGGATCGCCCTGCACTTCACTGCTCACAGGAGGTAGTGGCACGTGACCGCCTTCGGTATCGCCGCACAAATCACGATGCGGCGAGCAAATTTTCTGTTCAGGAATTCTTCCGACTAGAAATTCATCACCGAGCGTTCGTCCGATTCCAGCCGGTGCACCACGTAAATTGAATTTCTCTCGTCGTTGCGCTCTGCAAAGAAATTCCGACCTCATCGCGCGGCGTTCGCGAAACATTCATCTCGCCGCAATGGGCGACGAGGGACTCAGATATTCAGCACGCGTCCAAACGCATCCAGCACCGCTTCCTTCATCATCTCCGACAGCGTCGGATGCGGGAACACGGTGTGCATCAACTCCTCTTCGGTGGTCTCGAGATTCATGGCGACCACATAGCCCTGGATCAATTCGGTGACTTCGGCGCCGATCATGTGAGCACCAAGTAGCTGACCGGTCTTCTTGTCAAAGACCACCTTGATCAATCCCTGATCCTCGCCAAGCGCGATCGCCTTGCCGTTGCCGACGAAGGGGAAGCGGCCGACGCGAATCTCCCGTCCTCCCTCCTTCGCCCTTGCCTCCGTGAGGCCCACCGAGGCTACTTGCGGATTGCAGTAGGTGCAGCCGGGAATGAGATTCTTGTCCATCGCATGCGGATGCAAGCCCTTGATGGCCTCGACGCAGACCACGCCTTCGTGTTCGGCCTTGTGCGCCAGCATCGGCGGCCCCGCGACGTCGCCGATGGCATAGATGCCGGGGACGTTGGTCTTGCCATAACCGTCGATCACGACACAGCCGCGTTCGGTTTTGACGCCGAGTTTTTCAAGCCCGAGATTCTCGATATTGCCGACCACGCCCACCGCCGAGATCACGCGGTCGAATTCGACCGTCTGCGGCGCCTTGCCGTCGTCGATGGTGGCGACCACGCTGTCGCTCTTCTTCTCGAGCTTCGTCACCTTGGTGTTGGTGAGGATCTTGATGCCCTGCTTCTCGAAACGCTTGCGCGCCAGTCCTGCGATCTCCGCGTCCTCGACGGGAAGGATCTGCGGCAGCACCTCGACCACGGTCACCTCGGCGCCCATGGTGTGGAAGAATGAGGCGAACTCGATGCCGATTGCGCCGGAGCCGACGACTAGTAGCGACTTCGGCATTTTCTCGGGCACCATCGCCTCGAAATAGGTCCAGACCAGCTTCGTGTCCGGCTCGAGCCCGGGCAGTACGCGGGGCCGGGCGCCGGTCGCGATGATGATGTGCTTGGCCTGGTACGCACCCTCGCCCAGCGCTCCCTTCGGCGCCTCGACGGCGGATTTCTTGACGGTAATCTTGCCGGGCGCATCGATGGCGGCATCGCCCCAGATAATCGTCACCTTGTTCTTTTTCATCAGGAAGCCGACGCCGTCATTGAGGCGTTTGGAGACGCCGCGCGAGCGCTGCACCACGGCCTTGGCGTCGTAGGACACCTTCTCGGCCGAGAGGCCGTAGTCCTTGGCATGCTGCATGTAGTGATAGACCTCGGCCGAACGCAGCAGCGCCTTGGTCGGGATGCAGCCCCAGTTCAGGCAGATGCCGCCGAGATAGGATTTCTCCACAATCGCGGTCTTGAAGCCGAGTTGCGCTGCTCTGATGGCGGTGACGTAGCCGCCGGGGCCGGAGCCGATGATGATGACGTCGAAGGATGTGTCAGCCATACGATATCGACTCCTTAATCACGTGCGGTCTGAGCGCGGCATAGATGAGGTGGTGGTGTATCAGCGCCGCCGTGACACCAGCCCAAACCATACCGATCCACAAGTAGACGTCGGCTCCAATCGGCAAAATTCTGGATAGGAAAGCGAAGCCTATAATCGAGGGCATCACATCAGCGAAAGCGAGACGCATCGCCTCACACCATCATCATCACGGGATTTTCGATCAGCGTCTTGAAGACGCCGATCAGCTCGGCCCCGAGCGCGCCATCGATTGCGCGATGATCGCACGACAGCGTCACGCTCATCATGTGAGCGATCTCGATCTTGCCGTTGCGAACTACCGCGCGCTCCTCGCTGGTGCCAACCGCCAGAATGGTCGCATGCGGCGGGTTGATCACGGCGGTGAAGTGGTTGATGCCGTACATGCCGAGATTGGAGACCGCGGTGGTGCCGCCCTGATACTCATCGGGCTTGAGCTTGCGTGCCCGGGCGCGCGCGGCGAAATCCTTCATCTCGGCTGAGATCGTCGACAGCGATTTCGTTTCGGCGTTGCGAATGATCGGTGTGATCAAGCCGCCCGGCATCGCAACCGCCACTCCGATGTCGGAATGCTTGTGCTTGAGCATGCCGCCTTCGGTCCAGCTCACATTGCAATCGGGCTTGCGCTGCAGCGCGACCGCCATCGCCTTGATGACGAAGTCGTTGACCGAGAGCTTGTAAAGCGGCTTCTTTTCCTTGTCCGTTGGTGCTGCGGCGTTGATCTCCTCGCGCGCGGCGAGCAGTTTGCCGATATCGCAGTCGATCGTCAGGTAGAAATGCGGCACGGTCTGCACCGAGGCCGTCAGCCGCTGCGCAATCGTCCGGCGCATGCCGTCATGCGGCACGACCTCATAGCTGCCCGGTTCGAACAGCGCGAGAATTTGCTTGTCCGACATGGCAGGCGCGATCGCGGGAGCGCCGCTCGGTGCCGCGGCGGGCGCTTTCAAACCCTTGCCGGATTTTGCTTCCGCCACGTCGCGGGCGATGACGCGGCCATGCGGGCCCGTGCCGGCGATGCGCGCTACATCGATACCGGCCTCTTTGGCGAGGCGGCGGGCGAGCGGCGAGGAAAACGTGCGGGGATGACCGTTGACCTGTGCTGCCGGCGCGGGTGCGGCAGGCGCGGCCGGTTTTGCCGCTGGTGCGGGAGATGGCGGCGCGGCCACAGGAGCTTGCGCGGCGGGAGCTTGCGCAGGAGGAGCGGCTTTGGCCGGCGCGCTCGCAGCGCCGGCGCCGGCGGCCTTCACATCTTCGCCATCGCCGGCCAGCACCGCAATCACATCGTTGACCGCAACATCCTGCGTTCCTTCCGGGATCAGGATCTTGGCGAGCGTGCCCTCATCGACCGCCTCGACCTCCATGGTCGCCTTGTCGGTCTCGATTTCCGCGATCACGTCACCGGATTTGACCTTGTCGCCTTCCTTCTTGAGCCATTTGGCAAGGTTGCCTTTCTCCATCGTTGGCGACAACGCCGGCATCAGAATGTTGATCGGCATACTGACCTCACAGGATATTCGTGTACGTTGAATTCCGTCTCGTCGGAAGGCAACCAGGAAACGCTTTGGGCATCATTCGCCCGCGATGAAAGATTCAAGGCTCGCCTCAATTTCCGATATCACCCTGCCAGAGCTTTTCGTTCGCGGGGTTCGATCGCCACGACTTCATCATGTTGACCGACCGCTCGTCCTCCAGGTCGATATAGGGAATTCCGAATTGGGTCAGGATGTCCTTGCTTCCGGGAAACGTAATGGATTCGCCGATCACAAGAAGCGAAAGCTTGAAAAGCCCGATCGCGCCCGCGCACATCGAGCACGGCGACAGTGTCGTATACATGACGGTGTCGTGGAACGAGATCAGGCCGGCGTTGCGCATGCACGACATTTCACCGTGCAGGATGACGTTCTTCTCCTGCACCCTGCGGTTATATCCGCGCGCAATGATCTTGTTGTCCCGCGTCAGAACGGCGCCGATCGGAAGTCCGCCTTCGGCGATGCTGATTTCCGCCTCCCGAATGGCCTCGGCCATAAAGTCATAGTGATAGGATTGAGCGGCCACAGATCACGCCTCTTCAGCGATAGCAAACGGCTTTGGCGGCCGCGACCACCTCGGCCACCGAGGGCAGCGCGAGCTTTTCCAGATTGGCGGCGTAAGGCATTGGAACGTCCTTGCCGGATACGCGTGTCACCGGTGCGTCGAGGTAGTCGAAGGCATGCTCCATGATCCGCGCCGCGACCTCGGCGCCGACGCCGCTTTGCTGCCAGCCTTCTTCGACGGTTACGGCGCGCCCGGTCTTTATGACAGATGCGACGATGGTCTCGGTATCCAGTGGACGAATGGTGCGGAGGTCGACGATTTCGGCTTCGATGCCTTCCTTCGCGAGTTCTTCGGCGGCTTTCAGCGCGTAGCTCATGCCCATCGACCACGAGATGATCGTGACGTGGTTACCCGTCCGGACGACCCGCGCCTTGCCGATCGGAATCACGTAATCGTCAAGCTTCGGCACCTCGCCGGTGTGTCCGTAGAGCATTTCGTTTTCGAGGAAAATCACCGGATTGGGATCGCGGATCGCCGCCTTCAGCAGGCCCTTGTAATCGGCTGCCGAGAACGGCGCTATCACCTTCAGACCCGGAATTTGCGAATACCAGGCGGCGTAATCCTGGCTGTGCTGGGCCGCGACGCGGGCGGCCGCACCGTTGGGTCCGCGGAAAACAATCGAGCATCCCATCTGGCCGCCGGACATATACAAGGTCTTCGCCGCCGAATTGATGATCTGATCGATCGCCTGCATCGCGAAGTTGAACGTCATGAACTCGACGATCGGCTTGAGGCCGGACATGGCTGCGCCGACACCAATGCCGGCAAAGCCATGCTCGGTGATCGGCGTGTCGATCACGCGCCGTGCGGTGAATTCCTGCAATAGTCCCTGGCTGACCTTGTAGGCGCCCTGATACTCCGCGACCTCCTCGCCCATCAGAAATACGTCGGGGTCCCGGCGCATTTCTTCCGCCATCGCATCGCGCAGCGCGTCGCGGATGGTCATCTTCACCATTTCGGTGCCTTCGGGCACCTCCGGATCGGGCTCAACTGCTGGCTTCGACGCGGCTGGCGCTGCTGGTGCGTGTTGCGTTTGCGCTCCGCTGTCAGACGGCGGCGCCTCCGCAGCTTTCTCGGTGGTGGGAGCCGGCGCAGCCTTCGGCGCCGGGGCCTTGGCAAGGTCGGCCGCGCTTTCGCCATCGGCCAGAATGGTCGCAATCGGCGTGTTGACGGCAACGTCCGCGGTGCCTTCCGGAATCAAGATCTTGCCGAGCGTGCCCTCATCGGTCGCCTCGACTTCCATCGTCGCCTTGTCGGTCTCGATCTCGGCAATGACATCGCCCGACTTGATCGCCTCGCCCTCCTTCTTCAGCCACTTGGCGAGGTTGCCTTTCTCCATCGTTGGCGAGAGCGCAGGCATCAGTACTTGAATGGGCATATCAACTCCGCAAATTAAGACCGCACGCGCACATCCAGCGCGACGAACGCTTATCGATAGACGTCGGTATAGAGTTCGGACGCATCCGGTTCGGGGTCGTGCTGCGCAAAATCCGCCGCCGCATTGACGATCTCACGGACCTCGGCATCGATCTTCTTCAAGTCGTCTTCGCCCATCTTTGCCGCGAGCAGACGCTCGCGGACCTGTTCGATCGGATCGCTGTCGTGACGAACCCTTTCGACCTCCTCGCGGGTGCGGTACTTCGCCGGGTCGGACATCGAGTGTCCGCGATAGCGATAGGTCTGCATTTCCAGGATGAAAGGCCCCTTGCCGGCGCGGCACCAGGCCACAGCCTTGTCGGCGGCGGCTTTCACGGCACGAACGTCCATGCCGTCGACCTGTTGGCCCGGAATGTTGAAGGAGACGCCGCGCTTGGAGAAATCGGTCTGCGCCGAGGAGCGCGTCACCGAGGTACCCATGGCGTAGCGGTTGTTCTCGATGACGTAGATCACCGGCAGCTTCCAGAGCTCCGCCATGTTGAAGCTCTCATAGACCTGACCTTGGTTCGAGGCGCCGTCCCCGAAATAGGCCAGGCTGACGAAATCGTTGCCACGGTAACGGTTGGCGAATGCGAGACCCGTGCCGAGCGAGACCTGCGCGCCGACGATGCCATGGCCGCCGTAGAAGTTCTCGGCCTTGCTGAACATGTGCATCGAGCCGCCCTTGCCCTTGGAATAGCCGCCGCGGCGTCCGGTCAATTCGGCCATCACGCCTTTGGGGTCCATGCCACAGGCAAGCATATGGCCGTGATCGCGGTATCCCGTTATGACTTGATCGCCCTTCTTCAGGGCCATCTGCATGCCGACGACGACAGCTTCCTGGCCGATATAGAGATGGCAGAAACCGCCGATCGCACCCATTCCGTAAAGCTGCCCGGCCTTTTCCTCAAACCGGCGGATCAGCAGCATGTCATGCAGCGCCTTGAGCTCCTGTTCCTTTGTAAAGGGAGGCGGAGGCGCGTGGGCCCCATTCCCCTGCTCTTGAACGGTTTCGGTTGCGGCGCTTTTCTTGGGTGAGGCCATGGCATTTCCGGATGAGAGAGCGATTGGTTTCTCTCTAGCTCAACTCAAACCGCCATGAAAGGATTGCGTGAGCTCGCGAAAGGTCGGCTATGCCGCAGTGCGGTGCACGCGACATTTTCGAAATTTATTTCGAACCAAATTGTAATTTGACGATTAGTTCGGGTTGACCATCCGCACGAGATCCCGCGGGCCGGCATAATCGAGCTGGTAGCGCGCGCGTTCGTCGAGCATATCGGGGTCCACCCGGTCAGATCGGAGCAGCGAGACGCGCTGTTCGCCTTCGCTTCGTTCGCGCTTGAGGCGCGCCAGCTCGGAAGTCAGCGCGACGATCTCCTGATCGAGCTCCTGCCGCGCGTTCAACCCATACTTCCCGGTATAGGCGTTGACGCCGAAATAGCCGACCATCCCTGCCGCCATCATGTAGAGGGCAAGACCGGTCAGAAACGATTTGAGGCGTCTGCGGGAAACCATCCTCGCAAGATGCGGCAGTCCGGTTAAGGGAATACTAAACCGGACGTGACTGGACCCGCGAAACCGCTATCGGTTTTGCTTGTCGACGAAGGCGGCAAAGGCGTCGATATATTGCTGAAGCACCTTCTGCAGGGATTCCTTGGTGAGGTTGCCCTTTTCGTCGAAGGCATCCCCCACGGCGTTCAAGTAGGTTTCCGGTTGGCCCATAATCGGACCCGAAATCCCCGGAAGAATGTTCTGCAGACTCTTGGCCGCATTGACGCCCCCCAGCGGCCCCGGCGAATTGCTGATGATGCCAGTTGGTTTGCCGAGGAACGAACTCTTGCCATAGGGACGCGACGCGACATCGATGGCGTTTTTGAGGACGCCGGGAATGGCACGATTGTACTCCGGCGTGACGAAGATAACGCCCGCCGACTTCTGAATCCTCTCTCGGAAGGCGACCCAATCGGCCGGCGGGCTCGCTTCCAGGTCCTGGTTGAAAAATGAAATGCCGTGCGGCGTGACGACGTCAGGCTTCAAGGTGGGCGGCGCCAGCTTGGCCAGAGCATTGGCGATCTTCAACGAGAAGCTCTCCTTGCGAAGACTGCCGGCGATAACGAGAACGTGGTGCGGAGTAGCCATAGGTTTTGGTCCTTGAAGCGGCGATGGGCGGGATCGGGTTGGCGACAACCTAGCGACACGGTCAAAAGATGCAAGTGCATGAAAGAGGCACCCCCGAATAATTTTCGACCGCCGCGCCGGCAACGAAATCGGGCCGCCAAGGCGGCCCGATCCGTCAAATCTGCGGCATGAGGTACTTAAAGTACCGGATTAAAAGCCACCGGAATCAACCGGTAGCCGTTGCCATCCTTCTCGACATGACCGATCGCCGGGAACGGGAAGTGGAAGCCGACCACGGTCGCCTTTTCGGCGGACGCCATGTCATAGAACTTGTGCCGGGTCTCTTGCGCCATGGCCGGATCGTTGTCATAGGCGACGTGCCAATCCGGATTGCGCAGGAACAGTTCGGGAATGTTGGTGACATCCGATTGGATCAGCACCTTCGATCCGCCGGAGGCCACCGCAAACGCGGTATGACCCGGCGTATGACCGGGCGCGGCAATCGACGTGATGCCGGGGGCAACTTCCTTGCCCCAGTCGTAGCGCGTCACCTTGGACTCGATGCCGGTATAGATCTTCCTCACATTGGCGAAGTAGCTCTTCATCGCCTCGTTGGACTGCGCCTTGGCGTTGTTTTCGTCGCTCATCCAGAATTCCCAGTCCTTCGCCGGCACCATGATTTCAGCATTCGGAAACGCCATCGAATTGTCGGCGGCACGGATGCCGTTGGTGTGGTCCGGATGCAAATGTGACATGATGACCATGTCGATGCTCTTGGGGTCGACGCCGGCGGCGGCGAGATTTTGCAGGGTGCGGCCGGCCGCGCCTTTTGTCGGCTCGTAGACCGCGATCCCGTTGCCGCAGTCGAGCAGCACCAGCTTGCCGCCGGTGTTGATGAGCTGCGGGTTGAACGGCACCGTCACCATGCCCTTCGGCATGTAGGCGGCTTCGGCAGCGGCAAGGGCCGTGTCCTTGCTCACATTGGTCACCCACTTGTCCGGCATCGGGAACGAGCGGGCGCCGTCATTGATCGACGTGCATTCGATGGCGCCGACCTTGTAGCGGTAGAAGCCCGGAGCCTGCGTGGCGGCTGCCGGTGCTGCGGCACTCGCTTGCTGCGAGGCGATCGGCGAAAGGGCGAATGCGGCGCCGAGGGCGGCGGCTCCGGCCAACAGGTCACGACGGTTCAGATCATTCATGAGATTCTCCCCTAGAAAAGTTTTCGTGATTTTAGGCAGTGATTGCGGGGCAAATTTCCTCTTCCGGCGCGGCAAAGGCAAGCCACTTTTGTTGCGCCCGATGCTCAACGTCGGGCAAATGCGCGCATGGCACGGGCCGCGGGATGGGGCTATCCGGGCCCGTCACCCCTTGTTCGGGTTGATCAGATACTTCTCGCCGGTCGCACGTTTGCCATAGACCGCAAGGTGCGAAAGCGAAAGCGCCTCGGCTAGGGAAACCACCTGCGTGTAGCGGCTTGCAAAGGTGGTCTTGAGTTCGCTTGCCACGCGCTCGCGGAGCCGCTGGCGGTCGGCTGCGCTGATCTTCATCAGGAACGGAGTCACCAGCCAACCGCCGATCCCCCACGCCATGCCGAACGCCCGGTTCAATTCGGTCGGACCAGGATCGAGCATGCCGTAAAGATAGACCTGCTTGTGCACATTCGAGCCGTAGCGGCTGTAGGCCTTGGCGTCGCGGTTGATCGCCACTTCCATGCAGGTGAGGATTTGCCCCGGAAGCTTGCCGCCGCCGATGGCATCGAAGGCAATGGTCGCGCCGGTCTCGGCCAGCGCGTTGGTCAGGTCGCTCATGAAATTGGGCGAGGAAGAATCCACTACATATTTTGCGCCGATCTTGTGCAGGATCTCCGCCTGATCGGCCTTGCGCACGATATTGACCAACCCAATGCCGTCCTTGATGCAGATCTTGTTCAGCATCTGGCCGAGATTGGAGGCGGCTGCCGTATGCACCAGCGCCTTGTGGCCCTCGCGCCGCATGGTCTCGGTCATACCGAGCGCGGTCAGCGGATTGACGAACCAGGACGCGCCCTCAGCCGCCGTCGTTCCTGCCGGCAGCGCCATGCAGTCGGACGCCTTGATGGTGCGGTACTGGGAGTACATCGCGCCACCGATCATCGAGACGGTCTTGCCCATCAGCGCCTGCGCCGCCTCCGACGACCCGGCCCTGACGACGACGCCCGCACCTTCGTTTCCAACCGGCATGGATTGATCGAGCCGCCCCGCCATCGCCCGCATCGCCGCCTCCGGAACTTTCGCGGTGATGACCGGCGCCTCTCTGGTACCCGATGCTTTGGCTGTGGCCATATCGGCCGCGCCAACGAGAAGGCCGAGATCGGATGGATTGATCGGCGTGCCCTCAACGCGAACCACGACCTCATCGGCGGACGGTTCGGGCGTTGGCACTTCCAGCAGCGATATCTTGAGTTCGCCGCTTTTCTTGATCAACGAACGAAGTTGCAGGCCGGTCTTGCTGTCGGCACTCATGACGTTCCCTCCTCGGTTTTATCGATTGCGTCGAACGCGTCCTGGCGCCAGCCTCCAAACGTTCAGGCCAGCGCCTTCAAGGCCGCTCGGCCGGCGTATTTCGCCTGGCTACCCAGTTCCTGTTCGATCCGCAGCAATTGATTGTATTTGGCGGTGCGATCCGAACGCGCCAGAGAGCCGGTTTTGATCTGGCCGCAATTGGTCGCAACCGCAAGATCGGCGATGGTGGAATCTTCGGTCTCGCCGGAGCGATGCGACATCACGGCGGTGTAGCCGGCCTTGTAGGCCATCTCGACCGCGCTCAGCGTCTCCGTCAGCGTGCCGATCTGGTTGACCTTGACCAGAATGGAATTGGCGCGGCCGTGTTTGATGCCGTCCGCAAGCCGCGTCACATTGGTGACGAAGAGGTCGTCGCCGACCAATTGGCACTTGCCGCCGATCAAATCGGTCAGCTCCTTCCAGCCGTCCATGTCATCTTCCGACATGCCGTCCTCGATCGAGACGATGGGATATCGCGCGGCAAGATCGCCCAGATATTTCGCCTGTTCCGAGCGCGAGCGGGTTTTCTTCTCCCCGCCATAGACGTAGGCGCCGTCCTTGAAGAATTCGGTCGCCGCGCAATCGAGCGCCAGCATGACGTCGTGCCCCGCCTTGTAGCCGGCCTTGCCGATCGCGCCCATGACGAATTCCAGCGCCGCATCCGCCGACGGCAGGTTCGGCGCAAAGCCGCCTTCGTCGCCGACATTGGTGTTGTGACCGGCTTTCTTCAGTTCCGAACGCAAGGTGTGGAAGATTTCCGAGCCACAGCGCAGCGCATCGGCGAAGCTACCGGCTCCGACCGGCATGATCATGAATTCCTGGAAATCGATCGGGTTATCGGCATGCACGCCGCCGTTGATGATGTTCATCATGGGCACCGGCAAGGTCCGCGCCGACGTGCCGCCGACATAGCGATAAAGCGGCATGTCGAAGGACTCCGCCGCTGCCTTGGCACAAGCCAGCGAAACCCCGAGGATCGCATTGGCGCCGAGACGGCTCTTGTTTGGCGTGCCGTCCAGATCAATCATGATCTGGTCGATCTGGACCTGCTGCTCGACCGCAGTATCGTTGAGTGCGTCGAAGATTTCGCCGTTCACCGCCACAACCGCCTTCTGGACGCCCTTGCCGAGATAGCGCGCCTTGTCGCCGTCGCGCAGCTCGACCGCCTCATGCGCGCCGGTGGAGGCACCGGAGGGAACCGCCGCCCGGCCGAGACAGCCATCCTCCAGCACGACGTCGACCTCGACCGTGGGATTGCCGCGGCTGTCGAGAATTTCGCGGCCAATGATGTCGACGATGGCGGTCATGGATACCTCATTTGGAAAGTGTGGTCCGAGGGGTTGGGCTGCTTCTACAGCAAGCCACTTTGGCGGAAAAGGTTGCGTTGCCGGTGACGCCGGCTAATAACGCGGCAACGGAGAGAATTATGTCCAGGAAACCTCGGAAGGCGCCAAAGTCCACCTCATTGCCGTCCGGCTTGCAGCTCGGGCGTGCGGTGGAATGGCCCGCAACCTCCGAAGCCGAAAAGCTCGATGCTGTGCCCAATCCGCAAAAGGGAGCTGATTATCTGGTGCGCTTCACTGTACCGGAGTTTACGTCCATCTGTCCGGTCACAGGCCAGCCCGACTTCGCGCATCTGGTGATCGACTATGTACCGGGGCAATGGCTGTTGGAGTCAAAATCCCTGAAGCTCTATGTCGCGAGTTTCCGCAATCACGGCGCCTTCCATGAGGATTGCACGGTCGCGATCGGCAAGCGGATCACGGCCGAGATCAAGCCGAAATGGCTGCGGATCGGCGGTTACTGGTATCCGCGCGGCGGCATTCCGATCGACGTGTTCTGGCAGACCGGCAAACTGCCCAAGGGAATGTGGATTCCCGATCAAGGCGTCGCGCCCTATCGCGGCCGGGGCTGATCCTTCAGCTCGCAGCCGCATCAGCCGGCGGCCTCTGGCGCAACAGCCGCGTACAGGCAAAACCGAGAACGGTGATGATGACGGCACTCGTCAGCAAGGTCGCCGCCTTGCCCACGTGCAGCAGACCGAAGCCATAGGCGATCGGACCGACGGTCTGGCCTACATAAAAAAAGCATGAGTGAAGCGACATCGCCGTGGCACGCGCTTCGACCGAGAGCTCGCTGGCAAAAATCTGCAGGCATCCGTGGATCATATAGAAGCCCCAGCCCATCAACATGAGGCAGAACACCTGAACTTGCCATCCCGGCCCAAAGGCAATCGCAGCCAGTTGCAGGCCGGCCATCGATGCGCCCGTGATCATCATGCCGTTGACGCCGAGCCGTGGCAGAAGGCGGGAGACAGTCATCGTGTAGAACAGGCCTCCAACGGCGAAGCCGGCGATCACGATGCCGGCGACCGAAAGTCTGGTTTCACCGAGTTCGAACAGGAGCGAGGCAAGATAGGGGAATAGTCCCAGCACACAGCAACCTTCGATGAATACCGCGGCGTAACACAGCGAGTTCGGATTGGCGAAGATGGTGCGATAGCCGTGCCGAAGCGTCGTCAGACTGGTTTTTGGTGCTGCCGTCAGTTTCGCGCCGCGAAAGCCGGCCGTCACTGCAACCGACGCAACGACTACCAGAAGACCAAGCACCGCGAGCACGCCACGCCAGCCGAGAAAATCGCCGATCACGCCCGAGAACGACGCGCCCAGCAGGTTGCCGGTCATCGAACCCGCCAGCGTGCGCCCGATCGCGACCTGACGCTTCTCGGGGCCGACGAGATCGCTGGTCAGGCTGAGCGCGACCGGAAAGACACCGCCAGAGCCGATACCAGCGAGAATCCGGGTAGCGAACAGCATCGGAAAGGACGTCGTCATTGCGCCAAGGATATTTGCGAGCCCCAGCAGCACCAGACACGTCGTCATCAAGCGCGCCTTGCCGAACAGATCAGCCCCCGCGCCGAGCACTGGCTGAACCGCGGCAAACGTGAAGGCAAACACCGAAGAGAAACTTGCGGCGGTCGCGATCGTGACGCTGAAATCATCGGCGACATGCGGCAGAACCGGATCGAGCGCACGTACCGAAAGGCTCGCCGCAAACGTGGCCATTGCGATGATATTGATCGCGGGCGGCATGCGATCGGCCGGCCGCAGTGCGGTCTGCAGCATCAGCGCGTCACGTTCTTGTCGGTATTCTTGCTGATGTCCTTGTCGGGATTCTTGGCCACCCTGTCGAAGGCCATCAAGGTCCGCAGCAGATCTTCGAAATCGCGCAACGGCACCATGTTGGGTCCATCCGAAGGCGCATGGTCCGGATCCGGATGGGTTTCGATGAAGACGCCGGCGACGCCGACGGCGACCGCCGCGCGCGCCAGCACGGGTACGAATTCGCGCTCGCCGCCCGACGACGTGCCCTTGCCTCCCGGCTGCTGGACGGAATGGGTCGCATCGAAGATGACCGGTGCACCGGTCGTGCGCGCCAGGATCGGCAGCGCGCGCATGTCGGATACCAGCGTGTTGTAGCCGAATGAAGCCCCGCGCTCAGTAACCAGCACATGCGGATTGCCGGCGCCGGTGATCTTGGCCACGACATTGGCCATGTCCCACGGCGCCAGGAATTGTCCCTTCTTGACGTTGACGACCTTGCCGGTTGCTGCCGCCGCCAGCAGCAAGTCGGTCTGCCGGCACAGGAACGCCGGAATCTGCAGGACGTCGACCGCTTGCGCTACCTCCGCGCATTGCGCGACCTCATGCACGTCGGTCAGGACAGGCAATCCCACCGACGAGCGTATTTCGGCAAAGATTGGCAACGCCTGGGCCAGTCCGAGTCCTCGCGCCGCCGACACGCTGGTGCGATTGGCCTTGTCGAAGGAGGTCTTGTAGACAAGCCCGATCTTCAGGCGTCCGGCGATCTCCTTCAGCGCGGAAGCCACTTCCAGCCCATGCGCACGGCTCTCGAGCTGGCAAGGACCTGCAATGATCGAAATCGGCAGATCGTTGCCGAATTTGACCCGGCCAATGTCGACGATCGATGCGGCAGCAACGGCGGCGTTCAATGGTTTTGTTCCTGTTTCGCGCACGACCATGCCGGGCGCAGGCGATTGGATCAACCCACTTTCGCCTTCGCGACTTCGAATATCAGGGTTGCGCCAAAGGCCTCAATCGGCGGCACAATTAGCCGCCCCGCATGGCGGAGAACCGCCAACCCGTTTTGCCGGTGCAAGGCCTCGGTCTGCGCCAGATCGGCGACCGCAACGCGCATGGCATTGAGTGTCATCCCCTCACCGCTCGCTTTGACTGGAAGACCGAATTGATCGCTGGCTGCACGGGGTTCGAGGATTTCGATATCGCCATTTTCCGTATGCGCCGTCACGCCGTGCGCATTCGAAATCATCTCGCTTGTGCCGGTATAGGCTTCGAGAAAACTCCGGTGGTCGGAGGGATGATTGGCGACCATCGCCGCGCCCGGAACGTACATGGCCCCATTGGCGTGCACCTGAAACGCCGGATTCCAGAAATTTTCCGGAAAATGATGCTGGCACACGGCAAAGCGCAAATCAGGCGACGCAGGATCGGCTGCGAAAGCCAGCGAGAAGGCAAGCTTCACTTCGGTCCCGTCAGGCCTTTTGCCTTCACGGGCGAAATCGAACACCTCAAAATTCGAGATGCCGGCCGCCTCGAATGCACGCGCGTCCTGCACGGCATTGCGGCTGTTGAGCAGCAGCATCGAAAAACCTTCGCGCCGGCTGAGGAAGTCGCGATTGAAGGCGCCGAACGAGAATGAACGTGCGCCGTGCGGCACGATCTGGTCCGGCTCGGCGACCTCAAGAATTTCGACGTAGCAGTTCTTCAACTGGACGATGCGGTTGTGGGTGCCCCAGGGATGGCGATTGCGGCTGCCGACCGTGAACCCGGCGCGGACATACAAGTCCGCCGCCGCGTCCACGTCGCGGACCGCATGCACGATATGGTCAAGACCATGGGGCACACCGATACCTCAGGCTCTTCCAGTGACGGTTACTTCACGGAAGAGAATGCGGTCGGCACCAGCAATTGATTGACGATGTTGCCGACGATCTGCCCATCGGCCTCGGTTTTCGCGCGCGCGCTGATCCATTCCGGATCAGCCTGAAAGGCTGCCCATTTCTTCTCGCGATCCGCCAGCGATTCCCAGGCAAGCAGATAGGTCAGTTCCTGGTTGGATTCGCCAACCAGCGTCGTGAAAAAGCCAGCCTGGCGAATGCCGTGCTTTTCCCAAAGCTTCAGCGTGATGGTCTCAAAGCGGTTCAGCAGTGCCGGCAGCCGGCCCGGCAGGCAGCGATAGACACGGGTTTCGTAGATCATCGGCGTACTCCCTGATCTCTTCTTGAGGGTGTTGGGGGAGTGTTATGTCGCAAGTATCGGCGCGCCCGTCAAAGGCCTATGCCAGCGCTGGCCGATCAAACCAGCCGCGACTGCACCATTGCTGCCTCGACAAAGGAGGCGAATAGCGGGTGAGGATCGAACGGGCGCGACTTCAATTCGGGATGAAACTGCACCCCGATGAACCAGGGATGATCCTCATATTCGACGATCTCCGGCAAAATGCCGTCGGGGGAGAGCCCTGAGAAACGCAGGCCGTGTTGCTCCAGCCGATCCTTGTAGGCGGTATTGACCTCGTAGCGGTGACGGTGGCGTTCCGATATTTCGGTGGCGCCGCCATAAACGCCGGAGACCCGGCTGCCGCGCTTGAGCGCCGCCGGATAGGCGCCAAGCCGCATCGTTCCGCCGAGATCGCCGTTTCGCGAGCGCCGCTCCAATTCGTTGCCCCGCAGCCATTCCGTCATCAGGCCGACCACCGGTTCATTCGTCGGGCCGAATTCGGTGGAATTGGCGTCCGCGACGCCGACCAGATTGCGCACGGCTTCGATGACCGCCATTTGCATGCCGAAACAGATACCGAAATACGGCACGTTCCGCTCGCGCGCGAACTGGGCGGCGCGAATTTTTCCCTCGGCGCCGCGTTGGCCGAATCCGCCCGGGACCAGAATGCCGTTGACGTGCTCCAGGAAGGGCGCGGGGTCTTCATTTTCGAAGACTTCGCTCTCGATCCAGTCGAGATTGACCTTCACCTTGTTGGCGATGCCGCCGTGCGACAGCGCCTCGATCAATGATTTGTAGGCATCCTTCATGCCGGTGTATTTGCCGACAATGGCAATGGTCACCTGGCCTTCCGGATTTCTGATCCGCTCGTTGATGACGTTCCAGCTCTGCAGCGTCGGCGGAATCTTCGCCGTGATGCCGAATGCGGCGAGCACCTCATCGTCCAGACCTGCGGCGTGATAGGCTTCCGGCACGGCGTAAATATTATCGACATCGCGCGCCTCGATGACCGCGCTTTCGCGAACATTGCAGAACAAACCAAGCTTCCGCCGCTCTTCTTTCGGGATCGGCCGATCGGTGCGGCACAACAGGATGTCGGGCTGGATGCCGATCGAACGCAGTTCCTTGACCGAATGCTGGGTCGGCTTGGTCTTTAGCTCGCCGGCGCTCGGAATGAACGGCAACAGCGTGAGGTGAATGTAGATCGCGTGGTCGCGCGGTAGATCGTTCTTGACCTGCCGGATGGCCTCGAAGAACGGCAGTCCCTCGATATCGCCGACAGTGCCGCCGATCTCGCACAGCACGAAGTCGAAATCATCGTTGCTGTCGAGGATGAAATCCTTGATGGCGTTGGTGACGTGCGGGATCACCTGGATGGTCGCACCGAGGTAATCGCCGCGCCGCTCCTTGGTGATGATATCCTGATAGATCCGCCCCGTGGTGATGCTGTCGGCCTTGGTGGCGGGACGCCCGGTGAAGCGTTCGTAGTGACCGAGATCGAGATCGGTTTCCGCGCCGTCATCGGTCACGAACACTTCGCCGTGCTGATAGGGCGACATCGTTCCGGGATCGAGATTGAGATAGGGATCGAGCTTTCGCAGCCGGACCCTGTAGCCACGCGCCTGCAAGAGCGCGCCCAAAGCCGCCGATGCCAAGCCTTTTCCGAGCGATGAAACCACGCCGCCGGTGATGAAGATATACCGCGCCATGGGACTCAACCTTTAAGGCCACTGGCGCGATTCGCCAAAACGAATCGTCTCATTACCGCGAAATTTTCCCGGCCTGTGGGTGACGCCAAATTTGATGTATTACCAATGCCTTGGTATGGATTTCTGATGCAGCGCGGTAGACGCCACGCTGCATGGCCATCCTGCTTTATTGCGACCGTCGTTACTCCGAACGCGGGGCCTGCGGACCCGATGGCGCCGGCGGAATCTGCTGTTCGTCGGATTTCTTCAGTGAATCCAGAACGCCGCCGCCGCTGGTCGGTGGCGCCGTTGGCGCAGTCCCACCTGCCGGTTGCGATTGCGTTGTTGGAACGACGATGGAGCTCGGCTTGCGATCGTAGCTGGCAAGCCACGACAGAAACAGGCTTGTGAGGAAGAAGCCGACAGCCAGCACCGCGGTCGTGC
>Ga0210389_10000520_pt1 | contig 34903 bp, 16 predicted proteins | sample IncBWH28OmetaG_FD_160127 | JGI IMG/M metagenome (GOLD analysis project Ga0210389, IMG submission 160127) | Forest soil microbial communities from Barre Woods Harvard Forest LTER site, Petersham, Massachusetts, United States - Inc-BW-H-28-O ... | reverse complement strand
CGGAATGGGCTGGTCGGGCGTGCCGAGGCGAGCCTGGTGGGTCGGCGTTGGGAGATGGCGGCCCTGGACGCGATGGTGGACCGCGCGATGGGCGGCCGCGGTGCTGTCGTGAATGTGGTGGGAGCGCCGGGCATCGGCAAGAGCCGGACGGCCCGGGAGGTCGCGGCGCTGGCGGCCGGTCGCGGGGTCGAGGTGTTTTGGGCCTTCGGCGAATCGCATGCTCGTGACGTGCCGTTCCACGCCGTGACGCGGCTGCTGCGGGCGCGCAGCGGCGTGGCCGACCTCCGCGGCCACGCCGCCCGAACAAGAGTGCGGCAACAGATTCCCGATGCCGACCCGCAGGATCTGCTGCTGCTTGACGACCTGCTGGGCATCGCCGACCCCGATATGCCGCTGCCCCAGATCGACCCGGAGGCGCGGCGGCGCCGGTTGACCGCACTGATCAACACCGCGTCGCTGGCCCGCACCGAACCGGCTCTTTTCATCATCGAGGATGCGCACTGGATCGATGCGGTCAGCGAGTCGATGATCGCCGACTTCCTCACCGTCATCCCACGCACCTCGTCGCTGGTGCTGATGACGTCTCGTCCGGAGTATGAGGGAGCGCTGACGCGGGTGCACGGCGCGCAGACGATAGCGCTTGCCGCACTGGGTGATTCGGACACCGCGGCGCTGCTCGGGGAGCTGCTGGGTTCGGATCCCTCGGTCGGCGAGCTGGCGGCGATCATCGCCGAGCGGGCAGACGGGAACCCGTTTTTCGCCGAGGAGATGGTGCGCGAGTTGGTGCAGCGCGGGGTGCTGGCCGGCGCGCGGGGCGGCTATGTCTGTCGGGCCGACGTCGCCGAGGTGAGCGTGCCGGCCACGGTGCAGGCGGCCATCGCGGCGCGCATCGACAGGCTGAGCACCCGGGCCAAGCAGACGTTGAACGCGGCGTCGGTGATCGGCGCCCGCTTCGGGGCCGAGCTGCTGGCCGCGCTGGGCGTCGATGCGGTGGTCGACGAGCTGCTCAGCGTCGAGCTGATCGATCAGGTGCGGTTCACCCCGAGCGCCGAGTACGCCTTCCACCACCCGCTGATCCGCGCGGTGGCCTATGAATCGCAGCTGAAATCCAATCGCGCCGAATTACACCGGCGCCTGGCCGCCGTCATCCAAGAGCGTGCCCTCGGCTCCGTGGAGGAGAACGCGGCGCTGATCGCCGAACATCTGCAGGCCGCCGGCGAACTGCATGCGGCGTACGCCTGGCACATGCGCGCCGGCGCCTGGTCAGCCAACCGCGACATCGGCGCTGCCCGGGTCAGCTGGGAGCGGGCACGCCGCATTGCCGACGCACTACCTGACTATGACCCCGACCAATTGTCTATGCGCATCGCCCCCCGCACCATGCTGTGCGGGACCGCCTGGCGAGTCCATATGAACGTGGCCGGCGCCCGCTTCGATGAATTGCGGAAGTTGTGCACGGCCGCCGGGGACAAGGCGTCACTGGCCATCGCCATGGCCGGGCTGGTGATGGATCACACGTATCACGCCCGCATCCGCGACGCGTCGCGGCTGGCATCGGAAGCCATGGCCCTGGTCGAGTCGGTCGGCGATCCGAACCTGACGGTGGGGCTGTCCGTGCCGGTGATCTACGCCAAGATTGAAAGCGCCGAGTGGTCTGACGTGCTGCGGTGGTCGCAGACCGTCATCGACCTGGCCGACGATGACCCCTCTAAAGGCAACCTCCTCGTAGGGTCTCCGTTATCGGTTGCCTTTACGTCGCGGGGTATGGCCAGGTGGTGCCTGGGTCGTCCCGGATGGCGCGACGACCAGCGCCACGGCCTGGCGATGGCCCTCAGCGCGGACCCCTTGTCGCTCGCCGCGGCCCTCCCCTACGTTTACTTTCTGGGGATACCGCATGGCGTGCTGCGGCCCGACGATTTCGCGGTGCGCGAGATCGAGGATTCGCTACGGATTGCCGAGCGATCCAGTGATGACCTCGTGTTGGCCAACGCCCGGATGACGCTGGGCGTTGCGCTGGTGCACCGCCACACGGCCGCGGAGCGTGACCGCGGACGGAGCCTCCTGGCCGAGGTCGGCGAGGTATTCGTGCGCCGGGAACACAACCTGGCCGATTTGCCGATCGTCGAGGTGTACGTGGCGCGTGAAAGGGCTCGGCGTGGAGAACGCGATGAGGCCATACCGCTGATGCGCGCCGCCGTCGACCATCTGTTCCGCGAGGGACGGCTGCTGGTGTGGGGCGTTACCGCGACGGGTGTGCTGGTGGAGACCCTGCTAAATCGCAGCGGCGCTGCTGACGTGGCCGAAGCCCAGGCCGCGATCGAGCGGTTAGCGGCTGCGCCGGCCGAGGACGGTTTGGCGGTGCGAGACATCTGGTTGCTGCGGCTCCGGGCTCTGCTGGCGAGGGCTCACGGCGATGCCGGGGCGTACGCGCACCTCCGGGATCGTTACTGCGCGATGGCGGAATCGCTTGGCTTCGAAGGCCACATCGACTGGGCCGAGGCGATGATCGAGGGTGGGCAATAGTCGTCGACAGCCGGGACTCGAGCCCGAAGGCCGGTAGCTTCGACCAACGACCAACGACCAACACCCGCTCCCCTCAACGCCGTCCCGGTCCTCCCGTTCGCTTCGGTTGATCGCGGCTGCAGCCGGATCGAGCAGATCATCAGTCGGTACGGCGTACTGCGGACGGCGCGCAGCCGGGCACAAGTGAGCTCCACTCACATGAATGTCATTTGTTTTTGCCCGTCAACATGCTGGTGAACGCCCTACTCTTGGGCAATCGGGGTGTCGGGACCCTGGATCGGTGGTACTCGGATGACGGCGGGCGTGGCGTGCGCATCATGCGGCACCGGGCTGCGGGAGAACGCCAAGTTCTGTGACGAGTGCGGTGCCCGGACCGACGTTTTCGCTGACACCGCCGAGTACAAGCAGGTGACGGTGCTGTTCGCCGACGTGGTGCGGTCGATGGACATCGCGGCCGCCGTGGATATCGAGCGGTTGCGCGAAATCATGACCGAGCTGGTAGAGCGATCGGCGGCGGTGCTGCAGCGCTACGGCGGGACCGTGGAGTACAACGGCGACGGGGTGATGGCGCTGTTCGGCGCCCCGGTGGCGTTGGAGGATCACGCTTTTCGAGCATGTCTGGCCGCACTCGGCATCCAGCAGGAGATGAGCCGGTTGGCGGCCGAGGTGCAGCGGCGTGACGGTGTGGCGCTGCGGTTGCGGGTGGGCCTGAATTCCGGTCGGGTGATCGCCGGTGAGATCGGTTCGGGGTCGCTGGGATACGCCGCGACCGGGCACCAGGTCGGGATGGCCCAACGGATGGAATCGGTGGCACCGCCGGGTGGGGCGATGCTGTCGGAGTCCACCGCGCGGCTGGTCGAGCATCTCGTGGTGCTGGCAGAACCGGAGTGGGTGCGCATCAAGGGGGCCGACGAACCGGTGCACGCGCGCCGGCTCCTGGGGATCGGCCCGCGGGATGGCCTGGTCGGGCGCGCCGAGGCAAGCCTGGTCGGCCGGCGCTGGGAGATGGCGGCCCTTGACGCCATGGTGGACCGCATGATCGGTGGCCGAGGGGGTGTCGTGACTGTGGTCGGACCGCCGGGCATCGGCAAGAGCAGGGTGGCCCGGGAGGTTGGGGCGCTGGCGGCCGGTCGCGGGGTCGAGGTGTTTTGGGCCTTCTGCGAGTCCCACGCGCGTGACATTTCCTTCGGTGTGGTTGCGCGGCTGCTGCGGGCGGGCAGCGGCGTGGCCGACGTCGACGGCGAAGCCGCCCGCACCCGGGCCCGAGAACAGCTACCGGATGCCGACCCGCAGGATCTGCTGCTGCTCGACGACCTGCTGGGCATCGCCGACCCCGAGGTGTCGCTGCCCCAGATCGACCCGGATGCGCGGCGGCGCCGGTTGACCGCACTGATCAACACCGCGTCGCTGGCGCGCACCGAACCGGCGCTCTACATCATCGAGGATGCGCACTGGATTGATGCGGTCAGCGAGTCGATGCTGGCCGAGTTCCTCACCGTCATTGCGCGCACCCCGTCGATGGTGCTGATCACCTCCCGCCCCGAGTATGAGGGAGCGCTGACCCGGGTGCGCAGCGCGCAGACGATAGCGCTTGCCCCACTGGATGATTCGGACACCACGACGCTGCTGGGTGAGCTGCTGGGGTCGCATCCATCGGTCGGTGAGCTGGCCGCGATCATCGCCGATCGGGCCGCGGGCAATCCGTTTTTCGCCGAGGAGATGGTGCGCGAGTTGGTGCAACGCGGCGTGCTGGCCGGCGAGCACGGTGGCTACGTCTGTCGCGCCGATATCGCCGAGCTGAGCGTGCCGGCCACGGTGCAGGCGGCCATCGAGGCGCGCATCGACCGACTGGACACCGCGACCAAGCGGACGTTGAACGCGGCGTCGGTGATCGGAGCGCGCTTCGGGGCCGAGCTGCTCGCCGCGCTGGGGATCGATCCGGTGTTCGACGAGCTGCTCAGCGCGGAGCTGATCGATCAGGTGCGGTTCACCCCCAGCGCCGAGTACGCCTTCCGGCATCCGCTGATCCGCGCGGTGGCCTACGAATCGCAGCTGAAATCCGATCGCGCCGAGGTACATCGGCGGCTGGCCGCGGCCATCGAATCGAGCAACACGGAATCAGCCGACCAAAATGCCGCACTGATCGCCGAACATCTGGAGGCCGCGGGCGACCGCCAAGCCGCGTACGGGTGGCATATGCGCGCCGCTACCTGGTCGACACACCGTGACATCGGCGCGGCGCGGGTCAGTTGGGACCGGGCCCGCCAAATCGCCGACGCGTTACCCGATGACCACCCGAGCCGCACCCAGATGCGAATCGCGCCCCGCACGATGCTGTGCGGGGCCGGCTGGCGAGTCGATGCTCACATCGCCGGCCATTTTCAGGAGCTACGAGAGTTGTGCGCGATCGCCGGCGACAAGGCGTCGCTGGCCCTCGGCATGACCGGCATGGTGATGGATCACATGATGAATGGCCGCCTGCGCGAGGCGTCGCAGCTCGCGTCCGAGCAGATGGCACTGCTCGAGTCGATCGGCGACCCGGCCCTGACTGTTGGGGCGGGATCAATGGCGATCCTGATCAGGTACCGAACCGGGGAGGTCGCCGACGTACTGCGGTGGTCGCAGACGGTCATCGATTGGGCCGACGGCGACCCCACCAAGGGCAATCTCGTCGTGGGGTCGCCGCTGGCGTTAGCGCTTGTGTGGCGCGGCGTTGCACGATTCTGGCTGGGGCGTGAAGGGTGGCGTCAGGATCTGGACGACGCCGTCGCGATGGCCCGCAACGTTGACCGGGCGACCCACGCCCTAGTCCTCTTCTGGAAGCACGGTTGGGCAATCACGAACGGGGTGTTGGTCGCCGATGACTCAGCGGTGCACGAGCTGGACGAAGCGCTGCAGATGGCCGAACGATCGGGCGACGATACCGAGCTCGGCCTGATCAAGTACGTCTTGGGTATCGCGCTGGGAACTCGAGAGGACGCCGCGGACCATCAGCGGGGAATAGAGCTTTTTGCGCAAGTCCGCGAGATGTGCGTGCAACAACGGTTCTACCAAAGCGAATTGCCGGCCTTCGAGTTACACGCTGCGCGCGATAGCGTCCTGCGTGGCGACTGCGAGAGTGCCGTACCGGTGATTCGGAGAGTACTGAATGAATTCTTGGAGGCCGGACAGCTGGCATATGGCGCGGTCGGTACGACTTTCCTGGTGGAGGCGCTGTTGGGTTGTGGCACCGAAGGTGATGTGGCCGAAGCCCAAGGCGCGATCGATCGTGCGTCGAAGTTGCCGCCGGATGAGAGTTTGGTGCTGCGCGACGTCTGGCTGCTGCGGCTCCGCGCCCTGGTGGCCCGCGCGCGCGGCGACGACGACGCCTACCGCGAGTTAGCGGATCGCTACGGTGCAGTGGCGAAATCGCTTGGTTTCGAAGGACACATCGCGATGGCGGCGGCGATGTGAGTGTCACTTACCGGGACTTAGTGAATCATTATGGCGCGATGGCGGAATCGCTTGGCTTCGAAGGACACATAGGTTGGGCCGAGGCGACGACGTAAGGGTTCATCGCGGGTTATTCCGGTCGTGCACGGCCTCAAGCCGAGGAGCCGCCCTTAGCCCAGTTGAGGTCAAGCATTGGACCTGATCGGCCTCTTGCCGACCGACTACGTAGTACCGCGCCGAGGTCGGGCGAAATTTCAGTGGTCCGCTACTGAGTTCACCACACCGCACGGGCGCGACGATTCCCTAACGGAGCGAAAGCACCTACTCCGGTGGCCGTCGTTCGCCAGCACATCGTGGAAGGAACGTTGGTGGAGCACTCAAGCACATCGGTCGCGTCGAGGCATCGCGCACGGGCTCTCCTCATGCGCCCGTCATCAAAGACGTGGTTGGCGATCTGCGTATGACTGTCGCGGACGTCCGAGTGAAGCGAATTACGCTGAACGTCGATCCACTGGAGGTGCGCGATCTGTTGGAGCGCGTGCCGCGCGCGTGCATATCGTTCGCCGGCGACGAGGGCCCACGAGTTGAGCCAGTCACCGTTCTCTTCAAGGACGATCGCTACTTGGTCGGAATGCCCTCAAGCGCCGCGAGTCACCCGACTGTTGACGAGGAAGTTGTGCTGCTCATCGACGACGGTGTCCAGTTCTTTGACCTTCGGGCGATTTACGTGCGCGGACATGTCCAGTCGCTGGGTGGGGTGAAGTATCTGTCGAGCGACTTCTTCTGGTTCGAAGTCCAGCCGACGCGAACCGTTGCCTGGGATTACGCGCGCATAAGGGAAGTGGATGATGAATCCTGACGATCCGGCGGTAGTGGACATCCTTCGTCGCGCGATGGTGGCGCGCATCGCGACTGTCTCGCGCAACGGACGACCCCACGTCAACCCGCTCTACTTCGTGTGTGGGAGGGGGAAAATCTACCTCGGCACGACGGACCGAACTCTGGCAGCGCTGAACGTCAAGGCCAACCCGCGGGTCACGGTCCTTTTCAACATTGAGAGTGAGCCGAACGATCGGAGAGTCCTGAGGCTTCGCGGCGGTGCGATAGTGCGTACCGACGCTAGGTTATGTCGATGGTATGTACGCAGTGACTTGCGGAAGTACATCTTCAGCCGACGAGGGTTCGGGAACTCGCTCGCGCACGCTCGGCTTCTTCCGCTAGTGCGTCGTTTCGTCTCGTCGGGGGAGAAAGGACAGGAGTGCGTGCTTGAGGTCCGACCGGAGGAAGCGGCATTGCTGACCGCGCCAAACAGACTGGGAATAAAGAGAACAAAGAAGTTTAGTGACCCGCCCTATTGTTAGTCCCATTGCGTTAGCCCCGGTGAAGTCACCACCCTTTCGCCTCACCGAGGGCGTCCATGCCTGATCCGCTCGGGATGGAACGTCGCCTCAATCTTTCATAAAGCAGTACACCCGGTACGGATACTTCCCGCTTTGCATTGCGCGATAGAACCCCGTGCCTTTCATGCCCGCGTATTCGCGGCCAATGCTGCGGAGACCTATCGGCATGCGCCCGATCAGCTCCACCATCCGCTGCGAATTCTTCTCCAGCCCGCGCACGACCTGCGCATTGATGTCGTCGTGCGAAAGCATCCGCATCGGGGCGCCGGCCAGCGCCGCCTCCCACTCGGCGATGCTGCTTACGGGGCGAAGGTCGGTGTACAGGAAATGGCCTCCCGGGCGCAGCACGCGCACCACTTCGGCGAGGAACCGGGAGAAGTGGGGGTAGGCAGCCGAGGATTCGACATTGACCACTGCGTCGAAGGATTGGTCGGGGAAGGGCAACTTCTCTGCGTCGCCGTGCACGAAGTCCACATTGGGCAGTTTGTGTCTCTTTCGGCAGAACGCGATGGCGGCGCTGTTCAAGTCCAGTCCCGTGTAGGCGGCGGGGCGCAAGGTCCGCGTGAGGTACGAGGCTCCGCCGCCGTGGCCGCAACCGACCTCCAGCACCCGTTTGCCGCTGAGGTCGGCCTGTGTCGCCGTGCGGTGGTAAAGCTGAATGTAAAACCGGTTGGGCTCGTCAGATTCCGCGAGCGGCACGGCCATCGGAGGATCTTCCTCGTAGCCGATGTTAAGGAAGACCACGTCGCCGGTATTGAACATGCGGGTTTGGATGCGGTAGAAGGACTTCGAGACCAGCCTGTTGAATGACAAGAAGTAGGTAATTTCCATGGGAGAACCTCCAATTCACGTTGAAACGGTCATGTTCTTGTGGCCCGATTCGTCGACCCGGCGGACGAGCACTGGGAAGCCGTCGGTCGGTGTTGGCATTGCCGTCAAATCCCATTCGAGCGTGTAGCCGGAACGCATCTCGATTCGATGGTTTCGAAGCAAATGATGGATCACGACCTTTACCACGTTTGTCGCGAAGTGCATGCCGATGCACTTGTGTACTCCCGCGCCGAACGGCACGAAGGCAAGACGGTGCGATCTGTCCTCACGGCGCGCGTCATTGAACCGCTCGGGATCGAATGCATGAGGGTCGGTCCACAGGCCCGGCAAGTAGTGGTTGAGCCAGGGAGCGACGACGACCATCGTGTCTGCGGGGACGAAGTACCCCTGAATCGAGGTGTCCACCAGGGTTTTCCGGCAGATCGCAGGAACCGGGGGAAACAGCCGCATCGACTCGTTGATGACCATCCCCAGCGACTGCATGCGATCCAGCGCGTCCAGATCAAGTCGCCCGTCGCCAATCACAGCCGATGACTCTGCGCGAACCCGATCCTGCCATTCCGGGTGGAGGGCCAACTGGTGCAAGACCGCCGTCGCGGCGGCCGCGGACGTGTCGGTCGCGGCTGACATGAGGAAGATCATGTGGTTGATGACGTCGTCGTCGGTGAACTGATTGCCGTCCTCGTCGCGGGCCCGGCAAAGCGCGGCGAAGAGGTCCTCGCCGCCGGAGGTCCGCCGCGCGTCGATATTGGTGTGGAAGTACTTTTCGAGCGCGCGCCGACCGCGCACACCGGCGGACCAGCGCAGGCCGGGAACCGGGAACCGAACCACTGCCGAGGCGGCGCGCAAACAGTCGGTGAAGGCCTGGTTCACCAGGTCGCTTTGCGGTCCTGGCTCGTCGCCCATGAACACGACGGTTGCGATGTCGAGCAGTGTGCGTTTGAGGTATGGATAAACCAGCAATTCGCCGTCGCACAGCGCCGCCGCGGTTGCGCCACCGACTGTGTCCATCGAATGCACATAGCCGCCCAGCCGTTCTCGGGTGAACGCCTCTTGCATGATTCGGCGGTGGAAGTGGTGTTCCTCGAAGTCCAAAAACATCAGTCCCCGGTTGAAAAACCGGCCGGAAAAAAATTCCTGGCCCTTCTGTGAGAAGACGTGGCCGTTGTTCGCGAACACTTCCCGAGAAGCTTCCGGGCCTAGTGCGAGGACGAACGGGATCGCAAAGGCACGCATCCATGAGACTGCGCCATAGGTTTCCAGCTGACTTTCCAAGAACTCGATTGGGAGCGTCGCCACTGCGAGGGCGTGGCCGAGAATCGGCAGGCCCTTGTCGCCTGGAATTGGTTGGAGCCCACTATCTTCCGGTGCCCGAGAAAAATCGCATCGGACGGGCTTTCGGTTCGACAGCTTGCGAGCGACTACCGCTCCACCCTTGAGGGCAAGCCTTTTCGCCCACCGACGGACATCTTCCGCATGCTGACTGGCGGTCATGATCCCTACCATCGATCACCCGCTTTCACGATGACGCCAGTTCCTTGCTGGGCCGGTGCGAGTAAGCAGCCCTTGTCAGGCCGTCAAGGCCAACTGCGATCAGGGCGTCCATCAGTCGGTCCGGCACCACGCGGCGGGCGAGGGCGCTGCTCGACGAATCGACGCCGACTCGATATCGAGTCTTTGGGCGCTTGGCCGCCAACGCCGCGGCGACGGCATCGGCGCAGTCCGCGGGGGTGGTCTTACTCTGCTGTCCCCGAACTTCATTCATGTTCAGAAATTCGACGAATCGCGCGCGGTAAGTCTCAACGACCTCGGTCGGAGCGGTAGTAAGGATCTCGTCCGCGGTCTTGCGTATCTTGCCCCAGATCGGCGTATGCACCGCGCCCGGCTGGATAACCGAGACGCTCACCCCCAGTGGACGCAGTTCGCGCCGCAGCGAATCGCTTAGCCCCTCCTTGGCGTACTGGGATGCCGAATACAACCCCAGATACGGTAGCGCGATGTTTCCGACGCCAGAGCTGACGTTGACGATCCTTCCCCCAGATGCCCGCAACAACGGCAGGAAGCGCTGCGAGACTGCAAGGGTTCCAATAACGTTTGTTTCCAGCTGGGTACGCATGAGGTCCACCCGAACGCTTTCGAGCGGTGCGCTGATACACACGCCCGCGTTGTTCACGAGGGCCCATAGTCCGGTGTCGGCGCACCGCTGCTCCACGAGGTCGCCTGCGTGCGCAATCGAATTCGCGTCCGTGACGTCGAGCAACACCGGGATCAGCTCGCCCTTAGACGACAACACCCCCGAAAGCTCGGCTGCGCTCGACTCGGTACGCACACCCGCGAACACTCGGTAGCCGAGTTCCGAGAGGTGGATAGCGGCGGCTCTTCCCAATCCGCTCGACGCACCAGTGATAACTACCGACTTCGACCGCGCCGGCGTCACCGCCACGGAACCCCGCATCACGCTGTCCACCCCAGGTCGAATCGCATGGGACGGACGGTGTTCCGAGTCAGCGATCGCATCGGTACACAACGCACCCCGAGGTTCCGCGCCGCACAAGCAAGGGGATTCTGCGCCTGCTCCATTCTGTTGAGCCGCCGGGAGCTCCGCACCAGCATTGCGGCGCGGTTTCGGCGCCTGTCCTCGTATGCACGCAAGGCATCGACCGCATCGGGCACGCGCGCGATCGCCTCCGCCAACACGTAACCGTCCTCCACCGCGGAGCTGCCGCCTTGTGACCTGCTGGTCAGCATCGGGTGCGCGGCATCACCCAGCAGGGTGATCGGGCCCCTGCCCCACTGCTTGAGGAATGGCCGATCCTGAGCGGGCACACTGAGGATGGCATCCACCGGTGTCCGCTCGATCGCCTCGACTACCTCGGGGGCCCAACCGTCGAACGCGGCGAGGATGTCAGCCTTGTCCCCGTTCCAGTCACGTGCCCGGGCGGCGGGCATGTTCTTTGTTCCCCACCAGTAGGCCATCCCACCGCCGATGTCGATGAGCCCGAACCGCTGTCCCCTGCCCCAGTAATGGCCGGTGTATCCGGGCACCATGCGTGGGTGTGTAAACGGCACGGTGGCAAGCCAAAGGACGTAACCGTACTCGCTGGGTGCCTGCTCGCCCGCGACCACCGACCGGACGACCGATCGGATGCCGTCGGCGCCGATCAACACCCCGGCGCGCACGTCGGTGCCGTCGACAAATGCGGCGCGTACCCCGTTTCGGTCGACTCCGACGTCGACCACCTCGGCGCCGTAGTGGATGGGTGTGTCGGCGGCGGCAGTGCGCAGCGTGCGGATCAGTTCGTTGCGGTGAATGCTCACGAACGGATGGCCCAGTTCGGCGGAGATCGCCGCGCCCGGCAGCGCCCGGATCAGCGCGCCTCGGGCCGTTCGAAACTCGAAGTGCTCAAGCGCGCTGCAGCAGGCGTCCGTTGTCAGGTCGATGCCCAGGGAGCGCAGCACCTTCGTGGCGTTGCTGGCGAGCCCCAGCGCCGTGCCGGTGGCCCGTGGTTCGGGTGCGGCCTCGTAGATTTCGACGTCGATCCCCTTGGCCCGCAGGGCGACCGCGGCTGTCAGACCGCCGATTCCGGCACCGACCACCGCCACCGTCGGCGCGTTCATCGCCGGCCCTCGCCGACAAGCTCGACCGCAGCGAGCTCGGTGGACAGTTTGGCCGCGACGTCCGCGACATGTGGCTCCGACATCATCGACAGGTGGTCACCCGAAACCTCGATCACCCTCAGGCTGCGCGGCGTCAGTATTTCCCATCCGTTTGTGGGACTGGCGAACATGCTCCCTACCAGGCGGTGGGGGCCCACCAGCTCTGCCGGGAGGTCTTCGATTGACCTCAGCAGTGTGATATCACGATCCAACAGTTCGTGGCGATAGTTCAGCGTTGCCCCGTAGTTCGCGCGGAATATCTCGTAGAGCCGTCGGATCAACTGTGGCGAGCTCTCGGTGGGAACGATTCCCGCCTCGATCGCGTAGCGGAGGGTCGAATCGAACGATGCGTCAAGATCCGTCCCGTTAGACCCAAACGTCAGCTGTCTTGCCTTCACGCCGTGCGCCTCTAACAGCAGTTCTCCGAAAAACCATGTAATCAAGTCACTTTCCGGGACTTCAGCGTGCGGACCATCGCCGAGCGCGGTCGTATCGAGCAGGATCAGACGCGCCAGTTCCTCGTCAGCCAGCTGCCTCGCCATCTCGACAGCGACGTACCCGCCGAAAGACCATCCACCGACGTGGTATGGCCCGTGCGGGCGCACTCGACGGATCGCCGCGATATAGGACGCGGCCAGGTCACTCATCGTGCGGAGCGGCGTCCCGCCGGGCTCGGCACCTGCCGCCTGCAACGCGTAGACCGGCTGATCGGCCGGAAGGTGCTTGACAAGATTGAGATAGCACAAGACATTTCCGCCGATCGGGTGCACCAGGAATAGCGGTGGGCGGTCGCCCGAGGCGCGCAGCGCGACAATCGGATCGAACGTCCGCGCCGGACCGCCCTCCGCGATCAGCGTTGCAATGTGCGCGGGGGTGGGCGCTGCGACGAACGCATCCAGCGGAATCTGGACGTCCCATCTTCGCGCGATGGCCATCGCCACACGCATGGCGCCGATAGAGGTGCCGCCGGCATCGAAGAAGTTGGTGTCTGATGCGAAGCCCGCGCTGCCCGCGAACTCTGCCATGATGTCTGCGACTGCTGACTCGTATGCGTTGCACGGCGCGATGCCGGCTGATGGCGCAACGGTAGTGGTCAACGGCCGCTCACGCAGGGCCTTGTCGTCGCGCTTGCCGCTCGGCGTGAGCGGGAATTCGTCGAGCCATTGGAAGTGCGCGGGGATCATGTATGCGGGTAGCACCGCTCGCAGGTGGGCTCGGATCCCGGCGAGGTCGGCCGCTTCCCTGTCCCCGACGAGGTAGGCCACAAGGACGGAATCCACCGAGTCGAGGTTTCGCGCCACGACCGCTACCGCTTGGATCGCCTTGTCGTTGAGTTCCATCAAGGCGAGTTCGACCTCCGCGCACTCGATGCGAAAGCCGCGCACCTTCACTTGGGCGTCCGCCCGCCCCAGATAGACCAGGTCGCCGGTGGGTAATTGGACCCCCAGATCACCGGTGCGATACATCCTCTCGCCGTAGTCGCCGATGGCGACGAACCGCCCCGCGGTGAGGTCGGGTCGTGCCTCGTAACCGAGTGCGAGGCAACGGCCCCCTATGTAGATCTCACCCTTTGTTCCGTGGGGGACCGGACGCAGGTCGGCGCCGAGCAGACTGATCGTTGCGCCGTCGATCGGGGTGCCGATGGGTGGCAGTGTGGGAAAGTCGTCCGGTGAACCGCTAATCGTGTAGCTGGCGACCTCGTGCGTCTCGGTCGGTCCGTAGTGGTTCTCCAGGACAAGACCGGGATTCTCCGAGCACAGCTGACGGATCTCGGACGTCACCCGCAGCTGCTCGCCGACGTTGATCACGACACGCAGCGACTCCAGCCGCGTTCGGGTGACAAGCGCCGCCTCGGCGAAAGCCTGCAACGCGACGCATGTCAGAAACACACGTTCGATCCCCTCATCCGCGACAAGGCGTACCAGTGCCCGCAGATCCTTGCGCTGCGTCTCGGAAACCAACCGCAACGTGCCGCCGCCGCAGAGCGTCGAAAAGACTTCCTGAAACGAAACGTCGAAGGACAGCGGGAAGAACTGCAGCGTGGAACCGCCGACGGCGCCGGACGGGCGCCGGTTCTGCCAGGCAATGAGGTTGTGCAGAGCCCGGTGTGGCAATGCGACGCCTTTGGGTTCGCCCGTCGAACCGGATGTGAACAAAACGTAGGCCGCACTTTCGGGGTCGATCGCCGGCAGCGTCGTCGTCATTGGTGCTTCCAGCAGTGCCCGGACTTCCGCGATGTCGGAGATTACGCGGAATGGCCGGGCACGATCGATCATCAAGTCGATTCGCGCGCGGGGGTAGCTCACATCCAACGGAACAACCGCCGCGCCCGCCTTCAGAACGCCGAGCACGGTGGCGATCAGCTCGGGAGAGCGGTCCAGCATCACCCCCACCCGCGCTCCTGACGGTATGCCCGCGGCCAGCAACCCGCCTGCGATTCGGTCTGCGCCGGACTCCAATTCGGCATATGTCCAGCTGGCGGAGTCGGTAACCAGCGCGGTTGCATCCGGTGTCGCCGCCGCCCGCTCGGACACGAGTTTTGCGACGTCACGAGCCGCCAGCTCATTGGCAGCGGAGTCGACGGCCCGCTCGGGTGAGCGCACGATTTCCGCGAGCACTCGAACGAGCGAATTCGCGTATTCGCGTGCCTGCATAGCCGTCAGTACCGCCGGATCGCCACTCACCCGAAATGACATCCGGCCGCTCCGCGGATCCATCGCGGCGGTCACCCACAGCGCGAAGTTTGTTTGTTCGTGCACTTCGAAGTCGAGCAGTTCGGTCCCGGTGATCCCGGCCAGCCCGCCAAACAGGTGGTAATTGACGTAATCGAACACCACATTGAACAGCGGACGACCCGCATCGGATTGCATGGCCTGCAACGGGTAACGCCGATAGGGATGGCTCGCGCGCTCGAATAGGGCCACGTGTTCGACAACGTCGAGCCAGGTCGCCGGTTTGTCGTCGAGCCGGATCGGGATGGTGTTGAGAAACAGCCCGGCGGCCACTTCGGCGCCGGCACGACCGGGGCGCCCGTGCGTGACAAGCCCGGTCGTGACGTCCACCTCGCCGGAGAGTCTTTGTAGGGTCACACAATGCGCGGCCAGCAACAGCGATTTCAGCGGCAGCCCACGAGACTTTGCAAGTTGCCCGGCGGCATCCTGCAGCCACTGCGGAATCAGGACCGTCACAACCGGATCGGCGGTCGATGGCGCCTCATGGGCGACGTAGGAATCCAGCGACGTCGCGCGGGATCCATCCAGCGCCCTACGCCAGAACTCTTTCGCCGTAGGATTTTCGAGCGCCTCCCGCTCCAGACGGACATGCTCGGCGAGCATGGTCGCCGGCTGGACCTCGGTGTCGATCGGCGGCACGGCGAGACCGAGGCGGAACAAGTAGTCCTGCACCAATTCGCGTATCAGGTTGGCAGCGCTCCAACCATCCAGGACCGCGTGATGGAACGCAAAGACCAGATCCACCGCGTCATCCCGTACGAATGCGCGCAAGCTGTAGAGCGGTGCGTAGTTGAAGTCGTACCGTTGCGTGTGTCGGGCAGCGACATAGTCCTCGACATCCGCGTCACGGGCTCCGGTCACGACGTCGAACGCCGGTGACACGTGCGACCTGACAACCTGCACTGGCGCGGAATGCTGATTGAGTTCAAACGACGACCGTAGTGCGGGATGTCGCGCAACCAGGTGATCAAACGCGTCGGTGAACTCTTCTTCCCGCCACGGCATCGCCACGCGGTAGCGGAAGACGTCCTTGTACATCGTCGAATCGACGCGCTCGATGCTGTGGAATAGCATTCCGAATTGCAGCGCATTCACGGGGAACGCATCTTCGGCGTCGTGCAGCGCCGCGCGGTCGATGAGTGGAAGCAGTGCGAACGCGGCCGTGACGCCTTGCGGCTCCGGCGCAGGCCGTGACGTCGACTCGGCCAGTTCGGCGACCGTGGGCCGCGCGTACAGTTCCTCGATATCGAAAGCGATGCCACGCTTCTCGGCCTTGCTGCGCACGACGAGTGCAAGGATCGAGTCTCCACCGATGGTGAAGAAATTGTCATGCACACCAACGGAGTCCACGCCGAGCACCGAGGCGAACACGTCGACCAGCGCCGCCTCGGCCGGGGTACGCGGGGCGACCGCCGATCGGCCAGGGGCCGACAGCATGCCGATGTCGGGTTTGATCGCGGCCTGTTCGGGCACTAATTGTGTGACGTCACGAGCGGTCACCGCGTTGGTGCCGAGATCGATGGCCTGCTCGGGTGAGCGCACGACTGCCGCCAGCGCACGCATGAATGTGTTTGCGTATTCGTGTGTCTGCGCCGCGGTGACGTCTTCCGGATCGCAGCTGACGAGCAGGAACAGCCGCGCGGTGCGCGGGTCGATGCCGACGGTCGCGAGCAATGCGAAGTTTGTTTGTTCGTGCACTTCGAAGTCGAGCAGTTCGATCCCGGTAATACCGGCCAACTCGGCAAAGGGGTGGTAATTGACGTAATTGAACGCCGTGTTCAACAAAGGGCGGCCGGCATCGGATTGCATGGCCTGCAACGGGTAACGCCGATAGCGATAGCTCGCGCGCTCAAACTGGGCCACCTGTTCGACGACGCCGAGCCAGGTCGCCGGTTTGACGTCGAGCCGGATCGGGATGGTGTTGAGAAACAGCCCGGCGGCCACTTCGGCGCCGGAACGACCGGGGCGCCCGTGCGTGACAAGCCCAGTCGTGACGTCCACCTCGCCGGAGAGTCTTTGTAAGGTCACACAATGCGCGGCCAGCAACAGCGATTTCAGCGGCAGCCCACGAGACATTGCAAGTTGCCCGGCGGCATCCTGCAACCACTGCGGAATCAGGACCGTCACAACCGGATCGGCGGTCAATGGCGCCTCAAGGGCGACGCAGGAATCCAGCGACGTCGCATGCGATCCATCCAGCGCGCTACGCCAGAACTCTTGCGCAGCGGGATCTTCGAGCGCCTCCCGCTCCAGACGGACATGCTCGGCGAGCGTGGTCGCCGATTGGACCCCGGTGTCGATCGGTGCCACATCGATACCGAGGCGGAACAAGTAGTCCTGCACCAACTCACGCACCAGGTTCGCAACACTGAAGCCGTCCAGAATCGCATGATGAAACGCGAAAACCAGATCCACACCCTCATCCCGTACAAACGCGCGCAGGCTGTAGAGCGGAGCGCGATCCAGGTGGTAGCGGTTTGCGTGGCGGGCAGCCAGGTAATCCCAGACAAGCACATCGTCGGCTCCGGTCACGGCGTCGAACGCTCGTGGGACCCGTGACCAGACGATCTGCACCGGCACCGAATATTGGCTCAGGTCGAACGATGACCGCAGCGCGGGATGTCGTGCAACTAGGTGATCGAACGCGTCGGTGAACTCCTCTTCGCGCCACGGCATCGCCACCCGATAGCGGAAGACGTCCTTATACATCATCGATTCGGCACGCTCACTGTGGAACAGCATGCCGAGTTGCAGCACAGTCGCTGGGAACGCATCCTCGGCGTCGTGCAGCGCCGCGCGGTCGGTCGGCGGAAGCAATGCGAACGCGTCTGTGACGCCTTGCGGCTCCGGCGTCGGCCGCAAACTCAACTCGGCGAGTTCGGCGATCGTGGGTCGCGCGTAGAGTTCCTCGACATCGAAAGCGATGCCACGTGTCTCAGCCTCGTTGCGCACCGCGAGGGCGAGGATCGAGTCTCCGCCGATGGTGAAGAAATTGTCGTGTACACCAACGGCGTCCACGCCGAGCACCGAAGCGAACACCTCGACGAGCGCCGCCTCAGCCGGAGTACGCGGGGCGACCGCCGATCGGTCCGGCGCGCCGGGCCGGGGCAACACCCGACGATCCACCTTGCCGCTCGCCGTAAGGGGGAACGCGTTCAACTCAACGAAGTTGGTGGGAACCATATAGGCGGGCAGCCGCTGTGCCAGGTGCTCGCTGAGTTGCTCGACGGAAACGGACTCGCCGACGAAATAGCCGATCAGGTGGGTGCCGTGGGTGTCCGACGGCTCGGCTATGACCACCGCCGATCGCACACCCGGGCACGACTCCATCGCGACTTGGACCTCACCGAGGCTCACCCGATTGCCCCGGACCTTGACTTCATCATCGATGCGGCCCAGAAACTCTAGGTTGCCGTCCGATCGCCAACGGGCGAGGTCGCCCGTCCGGTAACGCCGACCACCCGGCAGGCGCTCGTCGGCGACGAACGCGGCCGCGGTCAACTCATCACGACCCCGGTAGCCGCGGGCCAGCCCCACCCCGCCGATGTTCAGTTCACCGGGCACGCCTACGGGACAGCGGTTTCCGCGCTCGTCGAGAACCAGCAATGTTGTGTTGTCGATCGGTTTTCCGATCGGGACCGCATCCACGGGCCCGGACGAGGGGCAGTCGAAGTAGCTCACGTCCACCGTCGCCTCGGTCGGCCCGTAGAGATTCACCAGCCGCGGCACGCCGATGGCGCCGAATACCCGGTTGAACCGCTCGACGAGCGCCGGCGTGAGCGCTTCCCCACTGCAGAACACCGTGTGCAATGACGTGAGCCGGTGGATCGAATCAGGTTGGTCCTCCAGTTGATCCAAAAATGGGCCCAGCATCGACGGCACGAAATGCATGACCGTCACCTGATGCCGCTCGACCGCGGCGACGATCTTGCGGGGATCTCGCTCACCCCCCGGCTCGAGCAACGCGACGCCCGCACCCGCCATCGCCCACCACATCAACTCCCACACCGAGACGTCAAACGTCACCGGCGTCTTCTGCAGAATCACGTCATCGGCACCAAGTGGATACCGCCGCTGCATCCACCGCAGTCGGTTGACCACCGACCGGTGCTCGACCATCACGCCCTTGGGCCGGCCCGTCGATCCGGACGTGTACATGACGTAAGCCAGGTCCTCTGGCGAGGCTACCGGCTCGACCGGGTCCGCCCCCGCTATCCTCGGCTCGACGCGATCAACACCGAGTTCGTCAGCCATTTCTGCGAATTCGGTTCCGGCCACGACAACCCGGGCACCGCTCTCTTCGACGATCGTACGAATACGCATCGCCGGATACCCCGGGTCGATCGGCACGTACGCGGCGCCCGCGCGCAAGATTCCATGGATTGCAACAAGAAGCTCGGGCGAGCGCGGAACAATCACCCCGACGCACTCGTCGCGCTCGACTCCCTCGGCGCGCAACACTTCCGCGATGTGATTCACGGCGGCGTCGAACTCCGCATAGCAGAGCGTTCCGTCTGCCGACACGACCGCAGGGCGCTCACCGGGTGCGCAGGCGGCCAGACGGTCAATCCTCGGCGCAAGATCAATATCAAGCATCGATCGGCCCCCCGTAGGCAAACGCATCCAGGTGGGCGCGATCCGCGTCGGACAGCATGTCGATTTCGCTCAGTGGCATATGCGGCGCTTCGAGCGCTCTGTCGATCAACGTCAATACGTGACGCAAAGCCTCGGTGAACCGATAGTTCGCATCGAAGACATCGTCCGCGTAGAACAGGTCCACCTCGAGCGACCTGTCTCGCTCGTGGTCACGAACAACGATGTTGACCGCATCAAGTGAATACCCCGAAGCGAGCACGCTGACGTCCTTCCAGATCCACTCTGCATGTTCGGTGGCAGGAATCGTGAGATACGAGTAGGTGACGTCGAACAACATCGTCTCAGCGCCGTTCTGCAACGCCGTGGCGATGTCTCCATACGCAAATCGCTGTCGAGCCTGCAGTTCCCATACCTCCGCGCTGATTCGATCGGCGAGTTCGGCCATCGACAACTCGTTGTCAACCGGAATTCGCAGCGGCAGCATGTTCGTCATGCAGCCGACCATGCGTAGTTCGGCATCCGATGACCGGTTGAGGAACGGGACCCCGATGATGATGTCCCTGCCGCGATGTATTCGACCCAAGTACTCGCCGATGGCGGCCGCGGTGAAGGCAAAGATTGACCGACCTGTGTCTCGAATACGTTGGACTGTTTCCGGATTCACCCGCAAGGTGTGATGCCGCCGACGGCGACTGCGTATGGATCCGCTGCGGGCAAACAACGCCGGCTCAACGTCGCGGTACTTCTCAACGAAGTACTCCCGATCGGCCGCCCAGCCCGGTGAACCGCGGTATTCGCGCTCTGCGCGCACGAAGTCCACGTATCTCGGCATCTCGACGTCGTTGTCGCTGCTGGTGTCGGCCTCCGAGACGTACTCTTTCAACACCTGGCCCAGCGCGAGGTTGACGCCCCACGCGTCCCCCACGGCGTGATGGAAACTCGCGTACACCAGGAACGAATCAGCCCGATCAACGACAACGGCCGCGCGTGTCAGCGGACCCCTCTGCGGAAGCACGCACTCATTTGCCTCGTCGATCCAGCGCATGCACGCAGCCGCCGGATCCGCGTCACCGGTGAAATCGACGAACTCGAGCTCGGGCAGCTCGGTCCCGACGTGCTGGACGAACTCGCCGTCGCGAAACTCAAAACGCAATCGCAGCGCGTCGTTCCGCAGATATGCTCGCCGCACGCACTCGCGCATCCGCTCCAGATTCACGGTGCCATCCAGGCGGGCGTGAGCGACTACCTGTGCGATCGGGAGATCCGGATAGCGTGCACCGACCGCCACGATGTCGCGTTGATAGGCCGTCAACGGCCAGTAATCCTGTTCGACCGACTCGCTTTCTTTTGCCCCGGGGGTCCCCGCCCCGTCGGTGTCGAGTGCACGTGCCAGATACCGGGCGAGCGCTGTCGATGTCGGATGATCGAAGACCGCGGTGGTGGGCAACTTCAAACCGGTCGCCGATTTAAGCCGATTCCGAAACTCGACCGCACCCAGCGAATCGAAGCCCAGCTCCTTGAACTCCTGGTCCGCGCCTAGGGCGTCGCCGGAGTCGTGCCCGAGCACCGCGGCCGCGTTCGAGCGGACGATGTCGAGCAGTTCGTGTTCCCGTTGGGACGTGCTCATCGCCGCGAGCCGCTGTCGAAGATCGGAAGGGGGCTCGACTGCGGCAGCCGACTCGGCTGTGCGCCGCGCCGCACGGATCAGAGCACGGAACATTGGTGGCAGGCCCCCCACCACCGAATGGGACCGGATGGTCGCGAGGTCGAACTGTGCCGGCATGACGAACGAGCGCGCTTGCCGCAGCGCAGCATCGAAATGGGCGAGACCGTCCGCCGATGACATCGGGATATAGCCGCTCCGGCCCATGCGCGCGCGATCGCGCTCGTCGAGATGGCCTGTCATCCCCGTCGCTTGCGCCCACCATCCCCACGCCATCGAGAGACCCGGCAGCCCCTGCGTCCGGCGATGCTGTGCCAGCCCATCGAGGAATGCATTGGCAGCCGCGTAGTTAGCCTGGCCCGCGGAGCCCAGAACACCGGCCGCCGACGAAAACAGGACGAACGCCGACAGGTCCGCAGACGCGGTTAGTTCGTGCAGGTTCCACGCCGCATCGATTTTCGGACGCAGCACAACGTCCAGGTGATGCGGCGTCAGTGCCGCGAACACGTGGTCATCGAGCACCCCTGCGGCGTGGATGACGGCGGTCAACGGATGCTCGACCGGGATCCCGGCCAGGAGTTCCTGCAACGAATCTCGGTCCGCCGCGTCGCACGCTTCGATCCGCACGGCAGCACCGAGTTCGGTGAGCTCCGATTCGATCGCCGCAGCATTTGCGGCCGCGCGGCCCTTTCGGCTGATGAGCACCAGGTTGCGCGCACCATGACGGGTCACCAGATGCCGGGCGAGCAGCGTCCCCAGCACGCCGGTGCCGCCGGTGATCAGCACCGTGCCTTCAGGATCGAGGGGCCTGGGCACGGCGAGCGCTAACTTGCCAACGTGGCGGGCACGGCTCAGGAATCGCAAGGCATCGGACGCCTGTCTGATGTCCCACGAACGCAGCGGAAGCGGACGCAGCTCACCCGTCTCGAACAGCTTCACCAGCTCGCCAAGCATCTCGCTCAAGAGTTCCGGAGGGACGTCCTCGACGAGATCGAACGCTCTATACTGAACACCCGGATGCCGCGCCGCGACCTCGCCAGGGTCTCGGATGTCTGCCTTGCCCATCTCCACGAATCGCCCGCCGCGCGGTAAGAGTCGTAGCGATGCATCGACGAATTCTTCTTTCAGGCAATCGAGTATGACGTCCATGCCCGTCCCGTCGGTTGCCAGGGAAAACTTCTGCTCGAATTCGAGGGTGCGTGAGTTCGCGATGTGGTCGTCGTCGAATCCCATGCCGCGCAGGACTTCCCATTTGCCGGGGCTGGCCGTTGCATACACGTCGAGGCCCCAATGCTTGGCGAGCTGCACCGCGGCCATGCCAACACCGCCGGTGGCGGCGTGCACGAGCACCCGCTGGCCCGCGCTGACGCGCGCAACGTGCGCCAGCGCGTAATACGCGGTGAGGAAAACCGCGGGTACCGTCGCTGCCTGCTGGTAGGACCATCCCGACGGGATGCGCGCGAGCCTCCAGTGATCCACGACCACGACGGGTCCCGCGCCGAAGAACTGGCCCATCACACGGTCGCCCGGCGCGAACTCGAGCACATCGTCGGCGACCTCGAGAACGACGCCGGAACCTTCGAGGCCAACGTCGTAGTCCGACGGGTGACCCAGTGCGGTCAGGACATCATGGAAATTCACACCGCTGCAGCGCAGACCCAGCCGCACCTGGCCGGGTCCAAGGGGGCGCTTGGATTCGGGCCACGGGCGCAGGACAACGTTCCGCGAGTCCAAGGTACCGTTGCCGAGGGTGGCAAGCCGCCAGGTGCCCATCTCGACAAGTTCAGCGCCGTCGATTCGCTCAGTGCGCACCAGCCGAGGGGCAAAGCACACGCTATTACGGAGCGCGAGTTGCGATTCGTCACGGCTGGCCATTTCGGCGACCGCAACATCGGCGCTGGCCCAGTCATCCACGTCGGCCAACAAGATACGCCCCGGGTTCTCGGTCTGTGCGCTCCGCAACAATCCCCACACGGCCGCCTGGCCGAGATCGGTGACATCTTCGGATGAGTCGACCGCGATCGCCCCGCGCGTGAGCACTAGCAGTCGCGCGTCGTCGTCATCACTATCGCTCGACAGCCAATTCTGTACCCGCTCCAGCACATGCCCCAGCACTCGACGCGCGCCATCGGTGAACGCTGTGCTATCCGCAATTGTTGTCGGGCAGCGCATAACGGTCGCATTGTCGGTGGCTTTATCGGTGGCGGGCTCGCCCGCGCTGCGGTCTGACGGCGGGAGAGCGACCCAATCCAGTCCGTACACAGCGTCGTCGGCAACACTGCGCATCAGCAACCGGTTGGGTGAAATCCCAAGCAGGGCGAGTGAATCGATACGACCCACCAATGCCCCGCAGCTGTCCATCAGAGTGACAGCAACCGTGTCGTCGCCGACGAGCGTGATCCGGGCGCGAAGCCGGCTGGCACCGACAGCATGTAGCGATAAGCCTTCCCATTCGAACGGCAACCTGGTCAGCTCCGAATCTGCGAGGAGGCCGCCGGCGCCGATGCCGTGCAGGATCGCATCTAGCAGCACCGGATGCAGACAAAACCGGCTCGCATCGGCCTTCGCCTGCTCCGGCAACGCCGCCTCCACGAACACCTCGGCGCCGCGGCGCCACACCGAGCGGAGGCCGCGGAAAGCCGGACCGTACTCGTATCCACGCGCGGCGAGTTGCGGGTAGGCCTCGGAAACGTCGATCGGTTCCGCGCCCTCCGGCGGCCATTGCTTGAACTCCTCCATGGGGGTGCCATCCGCGGCTGGGGCGAGTACGCCTTCGGCGTGGCGGGTCCACGCCCGGTCCGCACCATCGTCGATGCGCGAGTAGATCCGGACCGGGCGTTCACCGGACTCACGCCACGCACCGACGACCACTTGCACTGCTACACCACCGTGTTCGCCGACGATCAACGGGGCGTGCAGCACGAGTTGGTCCAGCCGCGGGCACCCCGCACGGTCACCCGCGTATAGCGCCAGCTCCACCATCGCCGCACCCGGCACGAGCACGAGTCCGTGCACTTTATGGTCGGCCAGCCACGGATGGGACGCGAGCGACAATCGGCCAGTGAATATGGTCTCGTCTGAATCTGCGTGGGCCACAACCGCGCCGAGCAGGGGATGCTCTGCGGCACTGACGCCGAGACTGCTCACGTCGACCAGCCCGGATCCGGGGTCCATCCAGTAGCGCTTGCGTTGGAAGGCGTAGGTGGGTAAGTCAATGCGACACGCGCCGGTGTCGTCGAACATGCTCTGCCAGTTAGGCGATTTCCCGTGTACGTGCGCCTCGGCAGCCGACAGCAAGAACCGCCGCATGTCTCCTTCGTTGCGTCGAAGCGTCCCAACCACACTGTGGTCGTCGCCGTATTCCTCCAGTGATTCCTGGATGCCGGCAATCAACACCGGATGCGGACTGGATTCGACGAACGTGCGATAACCGTGTTCGCACGACCACCGGACAGCCTGTTCGAATAACACCGGTTGCCGCAGATTGGCAAACCAGTAGTCGCCGTCGAGGATCTTCGGGTCGAGCCCGGCGCCGGTGACCGCCGAGATGAACTCGACATCGCCGGTTCGTGGCAGCAGCCCAGAAAGCGACTCGCGCAACGTTTCCCGCAGCTCCTCCACATGGGCAGAATGCGAAGCATAATCGACGGGAATCCGCGTGGCCGGCACCTCGTCGCGCTCGCACACGATCATCAACTCGTCCAACGCTGCGGCGTTCCCGGTCACGACGGTCGAAGACGGACCGTTCTGCGCGGCAATGGAAATCGAATGAGCCCACGGTTCGATGAGCGAGTGAACCCGTTCGGCGGGCCACGGGATCGAAACCATGCCACCGGTTCCCGCGATTGCGCTGATCGCCTTGCTACGCAACGTGACGACCTTCGCCGCGTCGCGCAACGACAGGGCACCGGCGACGTAGGCAGCTGCGATCTCGCCCTGCGAATGGCCGAGGACGGCGTCGGGCTGGACGCCCAGCGCTCGCCATTGCGCGGCCAACGACACCATCACCGCAAACAGCACAGGCTGCACCACATCGACCCGGTCGAGGCTCGCAGAACCGCCCCCTCGTACCGTCTCGAGCAGCGACCAGTCGACAAACTCGGCGAAAGCGGCGTCGCAGAGCCGCATTTGATCGGCGAACGCCGGCGCGGAGTCCAGCAGTTCGACCGCCATCCCCGTCCACTGCGATCCTTGGCCGGGAAAGACGAAGACCGTTCCCCCTGTCGCAGCGACCTTTCCTGTTACCACATTCGGTGCAGGCGTGCTGGAGGAGATCGCGCCCAATCCGCTCAACAACTCGTCATGTTCGGCTCCGACCACAACCGCGCGGTGGTCGAACAACGCCCTGGTGGCGACCAGTGAGTACGCCACATCATGCGGATCCAATTCGGAGTGCTGCTCGACGAACCGCCGCAAGCGAGCCGCCTGCTCGGCCAGTGCCGACGCCGACTTCGCGGACAACACCCATGGCGTCGCCGGCAGGCGCTTGCGAGTTGACGTGGCGGCCGCAGACTCTGGCAACGCCTGCTCGAGTATCACGTGGGCGTTTGTTCCGCTGAGGCCGAACGACGACACCCCGGCACGCCGCGGTCGGTCGGTCTGGTCGGACTGGTCGGGCCAAGGACGTGCGCTACCGACCAACTCGATCGTTCCGGACGACCAATCCACTTGGGGCGTAGGCGAATCCAGGTGCAACGTCGCGGGCACCATCCCGTTCCGCATCGACTGGACGATCTTGATCACTCCGGCGACGCCGGCGGCGTACTGGGTGTGGCCGATGTTCGACTTGACCGAGCCGACCAGTAGGGGGCGCGCCACCGAATGGGCTTCGCCGTACGTTGCCTGCAACGCTGCCGCTTCGATCGGATCACCGATCCTCGTGCCAGTGCCATGCGCCTCGACCACGTCGACGTCGCCCGCGCTCAGGCCCGCATCCAACAGAGCCTGCCGAATCACCCGCTGCTGTGCTGGACCGCTCGGTGCGGACAGCACATCGGTGGCTCCGTCCTGTCCGAGGGCGCTACCCCGGATCAGCGCAAGCACCGGGTAACCCGTGCGGCGCGCGTGCGACAGTCTGGCCAGCACAAGCACGCCGGCGCCCTCGGCAGCTCCAAACCCGTCCGCCGCCGCGGCGAACGGCTTGGATCGGCCGTCTGCGGACAGCGCGCCCTGCCGGCCGAGGCCGATGTAGACGCTGGGTGAGCACACGACGGTTACGCCGGCCGCCACCGCCAAGTCACATTCACCGGACCGCAACGATCGCACGGCAAGGTGCACTGAAACCAGAGATGACGAACAGCCAGTGTCAACCGTCACCGCCGGGCCCTGCAGCCCCAGTGTGTAGGCCACTCGACCGGACGCGATGCAACTTGGGATACCCATCGCCAGATAGCCGGCAAATCCCTCCGTCTCCTCATAGAGGCGCGGGCCATACTCCTGAGCGGCCGCGCCGATGAACACGCCGGTATCACTGCTGTGCAGTGAACTCGGGTCGATCCCTGCTCGCTCCAGCGCCTCCCAGGTCGCCTCGAGCAGCAGTCGCTGCTGCGGGTCCATGGCTTGGGCTTCACGCGGACTGATCCCGAAGAACGCCGCGTCGAAATCACCGACGTTGTCTACGAACGAACCTCCGCGGACGTATGTGGCACCCGTTGCCTCGGGGTCGGGGCCGAACAGCGCATCAAGATTCCAGCCGCGGTCGGTGGGAAACTCCGAGACCGCGTCGCGTTCGGCGGACAGCAGATGCCACAAGTCATCCGGTGAGTCGACACCGCCCGGGAAGCGGCAACCCATCCCTACAATGGCGATCGGCTCGTTGGACTGATGCCCGTCGACAGCGCGAAGCCGGTCTTCAGTGGCCATTTCTCGTCACGCTTTCGTTCTTGCGCGACGCGGGACCACGGCGGTCACGCAGCCGCAAGTTCGAGGTCACGGACTTCTCCGCAACGTGGATGAAGAATTCCGCCTCGCTCTCGTGGTACGTCTCCTGGAAATCGCCGTACGTGCGCACAAGCTCGAAACCCGCTTCACGAATGAGGCGCCGGACATAGTTTTTCCGCAAAGGGAACATGTTCAGCGTGTATTCGCACGCGTCCGGAAAGGTGTATTTGAAGCGTGCCAGGCCGTCGTCGAGGTACTCCGGCGCCGCCGTGACCCGATCGCCGCAGTAGTAGTACCTGTGCTTCGACGTGAAGCCGTGATCGAGCATCTCATCGTAGTTTCTCTGGTCGAGGATGAGGATTCCGTCGTGGCGCAGCGCCGCGTAGAACTCGGCCAGCGCCTTACGGCGATCCTGCTCGTCGTGGAGGTGTGTGAACGAGTTGCCGAGGCAGATTATGGCGTCGTACTTGCCATGGATGCTCCGATTCAGCTCGCGCCAATCGGACTGGACGGTCTTGAGAATGAGCCCGCGTTTCTGGCCGTTCTCAAATGCTTTGGCGAGCATGGCCGCCGAGCCGTCGACACTGATGACATCAAAACCGGCCTCCACCAGACGAACGGAGTGAAAACCGGTGCCCGTGGCGGCATCGAGAACGCTCGCCTTGCCATGGGCGCGCAGGACGTCGATGAAAAATTGCCCCTCGGACTCCGCCCGAGCATCCCAATCGATTAATTCGTCCCACTTGTCCACGAAACCCATCACGAATTCTCTGCGATAGAGATCTGTCGCACGGTCAGCCAACGGATCCTCACCGTAGTTCTGTTGGAACGACTGCAATTCCGGGTTGCGGTCCAGGCTGGAACCCGACTTTGATGTCTCTTCGTGGTTTTCGACCCGCACAGTCTTCGAAGTCCCGACGCATCGTTGAGCCGGGTGCTCCTTGTCTGGGATGGCCCGGTGGGTGTCGACCACGTGCAACCTCATGGCTTCTCCTTCTCCTGTGCCCAACAGGCCGCTAGGCGGTGCACGTCCTAGTCCGAACCCCGTGCCTGGACCAATCGTGGCCAGTCGCGCGTGGTGCGATTCTCGTCATCGCGCCGCCGCGACCTGCGAATTTGGCGGTAATCATCGTCGTTCCTTCGGGTGTCGCACATCGCGATAAGAATCGTCACCCGAGTGCGGAGCGACGGGCGCAGTAGCTCGCTACTGCAATCTCGCCCGATGGTGTCGCCGCGCCACTCGACGCGGTGCGCTCGGCTGCCTCAGATCCAGCGCGCGCGCCGTCAGATGGCGATCACTCCGTTCGCGCCCCGCGGCGGGGTAGCAGGTCGGCGAGTTCGTCGCGGGTGGTGGTTCCGGTCTTTGCCATCGCCCGGTAGATGTGGCTCTCGACGGTGCGCACCGATAGAGTCAGTCGCTCGGCCACTGCGCGGTTGGACAACCCCTCACCGATCAGCATTACGATCTCTCGTTCGCGATCGGTGAACGGCAACGGTTCGCTCGCCTCAAGAAGCGCAGGAGTCCATGCACCGCCACACTGTTTGGCGAGCGCATCTGCGCGCGTCGCGCATCCCAACGCCGAACCCCGTAGGCCCTGGCTCCGATACGCGAGGGCGGCGTGGGCGGCGGCATCGACGGCGGCAACGGGGTCGCCCACGCGCTCGAATTCTTCTGATACCGCCGCCAATTCAGCCGCGTCACCGTCACTCAGGGCGGCCGAGAACCGCGCAGCGACGCCAACACGTGGCCCCTCCACGATCGCTTCGAGCTCGCGCAATCTGAGTGAGCCCGAACGGTCGCCGAACTGGGTGGCGGTCTGCAGGCAGACCACTTCCGCCGCGAATTGACCCTTAGCTGAAGCCCTTTCGGCCGCCGAAAACAAGACAGTGATCGCCTCACTGACGGCGCCCTGGCCCGCGGCCACCCACGCCTGGGCCAGGCTCCGTTCATAGTCCAGCAGGCGGAAAGGACGTCGCTGCTTGTTCAGCGCGGCAAGCGCTGCGGCTGCCTCCACGGTAGAACCGGATAACGCGAGCGCAGTGACGCGCGGGACCTGATAGCGGTATCCCCAGCCCAAGGCGTGCGTGGCGGACAGTCCTACTGCGGCTTGTTCGAGCAACGCACCCGCGGAATGAAGTTCTCCGGCACCGAGGGCGGCCCGACCCGCCACGGCGGCTCCGAGCAATTGAGCCGCCCCCGGAAGGTCGGCAGCCTGCCGGCGCACCCGCTCGGCCACATCGCGGGCGTCCGCAATCCGGCCAGCCAGCAGCAGTGCGCTGACATGTGCGTCAGCGATGTTGAACCTCATCTGGGGAGCGTCGAAAGAGCGTGCCGCAACGGTATATCCCGACTCCGCGATGGCCACGGCGTCAGTGGTGCGCCCGGCATCCCCGGCGATGGCGGCCAGGACAAAGGCTATCTCGGCGCCAACGACGGCGGGCAGGTCACCCAATGCGAGGCCCTTCGACGCACGCATCGCCGCATCCGGCTCGTCCGTCGCAAACCAGTACACCGTAAGGAACGCGTCGATATAGCTACGGGCCTGCGGTGATGTGGCGCGGGCCGCGTCATCGATGATTTCTTTCGCCCGCACGGGATCACCAAGCGCCCAGAGCATGTTGCTGGCCCGCAGGAACGCGAGTCTGGCACACTCACCGTCGGGTAGTTGGTCGATGCAAATCTCGGCCAGCACCGCGTCGGCCTCCTCGCCCCGGCCCAACCACGAAAGTGCGTGCGCACGAAGAAAATTCGGCTCCGGTCCCGCTCCTGCGCGGACCGCCGCTTCGGCAAGCCGATCGGCAAGCGGCAGATCCGCCAGCCAGACGGCCCCGTGGGCCGCCCTAACGAGTAGGTTGGCGTCGGGTGTGAGGTCGGAGTCGAGACTCAACGTGGCGCGGCGCACCACGACCTGGATGTCGTCGCCGTCATCGGCTGCGGCGAGTTCGGCGACGATCAGTCCGCGCAACCGTCGTAACCGGGTCGTTGCCGCGCGCCTACGGCGCACCTCACCATAGAGCGGATGCGCCACCCGCACCTGCACGCCGCCAACTGTTGGCTCGAGCGTGATAAGGGCACGGATGTCGGCTTCCTCAACCGCCGCCGGATCAGCGATTCGCCTCAGGTGCGCCAGTTCGATGGGCCCCCCCACAGCCACCGCATCGACAACATCGCCAACCGGTGCGGGCAGGTCCCCGATGCGGGATTCGATCAGCTCAACCAGCCCGGGGGGCATGACGGGATCACCGAGCCACCGCCAATACCCGTGCTGTCGCATGATTCGACCGTCAGCGACCTCCTGCTCGACGATGTTGCGCAGATACAAAAGGTTGCCACGAGTTAGCTTCCACAGCCGCTGAGCGGCATCCGGATCCACCGGTCCGTCTAAGGCGGTCGACAGTAGCGTGGCTGTTTCCTCGAGCGACAGTGGCAGCAGGTCGAGCCGGTCGAGCTGGCCAACCTTCCATATGTCCCGGACCGCAGCGGGAATCGGTTCACCGTCGCAAATGGTGAGAATCACCTTCGCCGCGCCGCGCTGCACAATCTGGTGCAAGACGAATATCGACAAATCGTCGAGCAGATGCACGTCATCGACACACAGCACCACCTTGGCGCGCGATGATGAGGCCGTCAGCGACTCAATCACACCCCGCAGCAACTGAACGGTATCGGTGACACCCGACGGCGCCCACGCGGTGAAAGCACCGAGCGGAATCGCCTGCGCCGAAGAGGTGCCGACAGCCCACCGGCATGCGCATCCCTTCGACCCGGCAGCAGACACGGCCTCACGGGCGACCCGGCTCTTGCCCACACCCGCCGCCCCGCAGACAACGATCCCGGCAGCATCTGAAGCCGAGATGGCGGCCTCGATAGCTCCCATCTCCTCCGAGCGGCCAGTTAACGGCCAGGACAAGCGCACCCCCAAGAGCCTACGTGCGATAACCGCAGACACCTGCCACTCATAGCGACCTCAAATGATTTCCCATTGTTCGGTACAAGAAGTCTCGCAAATACCGCCGCGATAGCCGCGGGGCAATATCGATTTGCTCAGTTCAAGACGCCGGGATCCCGACGCAACTCGCGACGTACCATCGCCTCGAACAACCCGGTGAACGGGTGGGCGTTGAAGAAGTCTCCGTAGGTGCGTGCAGCCTCGCGATTCATCGGTACGCCGCCCCCGACAGCCGCGATGCGCCAGGCCTGGCGGCAGCGCCACTCGAACGAGATCGCCCGCAGGTAGGCCTGTTCGATGTCGATGCCCAGCACGACCACGCCGTGGTTGGCGAGCAGACCGACGTTGCTGTCGCCGATCGCGCCGGCCACCGCACGAGCGTTGCCCGCATCATCGACACTTCCCCAATATTCGTCGTACACCGCCACCCCGCCGTGGTACAGCGCACCGGTCTGGTCGTAGATCTCGGGGGCGCGTCCCAGATCGGCCCACACCGTTCCCCACCGCGAATGGTTATGGATCGCCACTCCGATATCGCTACGGGCGCGGTGCAATTCGACATGGAGCGTGATGGCCGGCGTGATCGTCCACCGGCCGCCGATTTCGATGCCGCCGGCGTCCATCGACATGATGTCGCTCGCCGTGACCTCGTCCCAGGTCAGTCCGAAGGGGTTCACCAGGAAGGTCCCATCCGGTTGCTTGTAGGTGATGTGGCCGGCTAGATGGTCGTTGTATCCCTCGACGAAGAGGCAACGACACAGCAGCGCCAGCTCCTGGGCAGGGGTGAGCTCCGGCAAGGCGGGGGCGATGGGCTTCGTGACGGCCATGGCCCGCATCGCCGTCGGGCGGTTCGTTTCGGTACTTGTCATGCTGTGCTCTCACCTGCTTAGGATTTGTCGGAGCCGATTACCGTAGAACGTTAGGGCATTGTCGGCCATCACCTTTCGTTCCAGCGTCGCACCGAGTCCCCGTTCGTTGACGCTCTTCACCGCTCCCGGATACACGGCGTCGTGATGGGGGTAATCGGACGCGAACATCACGTTGTCGGCCCACCCTTGCTCGAGGGTCGACGCCAGGCCGGGTTCCTCGATCTCGAAAGTCAGCCATGAGCGGGTGTTGACGCTGCCGCCCGGGTCTCCCCCGCGGTAGTCGTCGGGGGCCAACTCGTAGTGCTCCTCGATGCGGTCCGCCCACGTCGGGGCCCACCCGCAACCGGCTTCGAGAAACCCCAGCCGTAGCCCCGGGAAGCGCTGGAAGGTCCCGGCCAAGGTGACGTTGACCATGGCGGTCATCTGTTCGAATACATGGCTGACGATATGGCATCCGGCGTAGCTCGACATGCGGTCGAGGCCAACGGTGTCGATGCCGGAGAGGTAGGCCTCGTGGAAGGACACCGGGACGTCGAGTTGCTGGGCCTTGTCCCACAACACGTCGAAGTCGGGATGGTCCACGGTGCGACCGCCGATCCGGTTGGGTCGCATCACGCCCCCGACGAAGCCGTAGGTGCTGACGGCCCGCTCCAGCTCGGCCGCCGCCAGACCCGGGTCCTGCTGCGGCAGGAGCGCTACCCCGATCAGTCGCTTCGGATCGGTGGCGCAGTACCGGGCCAGCCATTCGTTGTACGCCGCACAGAGGGCGGCCGCGATGTCGGGATGTTCTAGCAAGCCGAACATCAGCCCGACGCTCGGATACAGCACCGCGGCGTCGATCCCCTCGTCGTCGAGGACCTGGAGGCGGACCTTGGGATCGCGGCCCCCCTCGCGTCGCACGCCTCCCGCGGATACGTGGTTCTGCAAACCCCCGGGGAACGGATATTTCGAGCGCCACAGCCGGCCTTCGATGCGATAGGTGACGAAGCCACCGGCTTCGGCCACGAACTGTATGGAGCTGTCCCGCATCGCCGAAGGGATAGCCTCGACCAGCTCGGGAAGCGTCTCCTCCACATGCCCATCGGCGTCGATTACGAGCGGCATTGGGACCCCCTTGCCGAGGCGACCAGACCTAAATCCTTATATTACTAAAATAGATATAATTCACGGCGACCGTCAAGCAGTGCTGACAGGTAGTCGTCAACGGGCTGCCCCGGCCAGTGGCAAAGTGGCATCAAGGGGTGTCAACCGACCGGAAAGTCCTGCCGTGCGGCGGATTTCGATGAATGCATCGAGCATCGCATCGGTGGCCTCATGCGGGTCATCGAGGGTGCGGTCGTCGGTCAGCACTGAAATGGCGAGCTGGTCCACGTAGCTCCATACCGTGATATTCATGCCGCTGCCCGCCACCAGTGGTCCGACGGAATAGATCTCGCTGACCGTCGCGCCCTCGATGTGGCCCCGGGTGCGTGGCCCCAGCACGTTAGAAATGGTCAGGTTCATGACGCTGGCCGACTCGACGCGGCGTGCCTGCGTGCGAAACAGCTGTGGCGCGAGCGCCGTCGGTAGGTAGGACATCCACGCCGGCAAACACCGTCGGTCCCAGCAGCTGATGGTTCTCCTTCGCGATCTTGGTGGCCAGCGCGGTGAGCTTCACCCGCTCGATCGGATCGTCGATATGTACCGGCAGCGACGGCGTCAGGTAGGTGAACTCGTTGCCCACCAACCGTTCCGGCGAGGTGTTGTAGCTGACCGGCACGCCGGCAATCAGTGGTGAATCAGCGCGGCCGTCGTATCGCAAGAGCAGCCGGCGCAAAGCGCCGGCCGCTGTGGCCAAAACGATGTCGTTGAGCGTGACGCCGAGCTGCTTGCTCGTCTGCTTGACGCCCGACAGCGCCAGCGGCGCCGACCCGAACCGGCGACCGGGCGGCACCACGTGGTTGATGAAACAATCTGGCGGGGAAAAGTTCCGGGCCAGGTCGGGGTGGCGGCCGCGTTCCTTGGAGCGGCGGCGGACCCGTGACACTCCGGTGGCGGTTTCCCCGACGAGCCGCGGCAGTTTTCGGATCAGCCCGACGTGGTCACGCGCGGCCGCTTTCAGCAGGCTTCCCCGCGTCCATGATTGGTCTTGCCCATGCAGCGATCCCAGCGGGGTCGCCGGCGTCTCGGATTGCATCGCTCTGGCCATCTGGTTGGCAGACGCCACGCCGTCGGCCAACACGTGATGGACCTTGTGGATGATCGCTATGCGGTTGTCGGCCAGTCCGTCGACGACGTGCATCTCCCACAAGGGGCGGCTACGGTCCAGCGGAGTGCCGGCGATGGCGCCGATCAGCTCGTCTAGTCGCGACGCCCACCGGGCGCGCCCAGCGTCGCCCGGCGCAGGTGGTAGGCGAGATCGATGTCGCCACACCGTTGAGTCGTCTCACATCGAACCCCTTCGGCAGCGACGCCGCTCGTGCACCCATTGCACATCCCTTTGGCATGCACATGCGTCGGTTCGGCCATATCGACTGTGGGCTTGGCCGGGGCCCAAAGGGTGATCAGAAGATAAGCGACCGGTCGGCTAATATCGACGTATGCCACGCCCATCGAATCCGGAAGTACGTAGCCGCCTGCTTGCAGCGGGGCACGATCTCGTGCACGCACGTGGATTCGCCGCCAGCGGCGTCAAAGACATCACCGACGCCGCCGGCGTGCCGAAAGGATCGTTCTACGCGTACTTCCCCAGTAAGGAGGCCTTCGCCGCGGCGATCCTCGAACACCATTGGTCCGATATCGAGACGCGGCTCATACCCATCCTCGAGGAGGGCGGGCTGGCACAGGAGCGCATCACACGTTTCTTCCATGCGCTCGCCGACGAACACGAGGCCGGCGATTTCCTGCTCGGCTGCTTGATCGGAAACCTGTCGCTCGAGCTTGGTGGTTCGAGCGAACCGGTGCGCGCCGAGCTCGTTCGCATCCTCGGCGGCTGGAACGAGGCGCTCACGGCATGTGTGCGTTCCGGCCAGGGCGACACCGGGGACGTCCGAGCGGACCTCGACGCCGCCGAGCTCGCTTCCCTGCTGGTCGAGGCGTGGGAGGGCGCGGCCCTTCGCGGGAAAGTCACCCGCAGTCGTCTTCCGTATGACCGGTTCGAAGCGGTCACCGTCCCGGCACTTCTGCGCTGATCTGTAATGGCCAGGAACGCCGCCGTAACACCCCTTGTAAATAGACGACTGGTCATCTATTATTAAGGTACCGATCAGCTCCCTTCGACCCGCGAGGACCGCCGTGACGACAGACCTCACCATCTACGCCGAACCGCAGAATCCCGCGCTGCCGGTTTCCGGCTTTGCGCTCGATCTTGAGCATGCGGCACTCGTCGTCA
>Ga0210389_10000519_pt1 | contig 34908 bp, 22 predicted proteins | sample IncBWH28OmetaG_FD_160127 | JGI IMG/M metagenome (GOLD analysis project Ga0210389, IMG submission 160127) | Forest soil microbial communities from Barre Woods Harvard Forest LTER site, Petersham, Massachusetts, United States - Inc-BW-H-28-O ... | reverse complement strand
TTCTCGGTGTCGACGGCCTTCCGCGAACAGGGCAGGCATGGGTCCGGCAAGGCATCTTGGCGGGAACGGTTATCGTGCCTCCCACCGCCTCGCACGCGCTGCAAAGTCTGGTTGCCGCGCTACAGGGTGGGGATCAGTACCAGGAGAAAACCCTGGTTGCGCCCGAATCTTTTCCCTGATGCGATCGCATCCTTACATTCGGCGAAATAAAGATGTTCTGGCGGAATTCGCCGAGATTGAGTTGACAAACCAGAACGGGAGGGCGGAAGCTGGATTGGTAAACGTTTGCTGCGCTCTTTTGTTCTTGTGTTCTTGTTCTTTGTTCAGGAGGTAGAGAGAACATGTCTCCCCACGTCACTCGCAGAACCTTTGTGAAAGCAGCTACGACCGCCACAGCGGCGGCTTGCGTAAATCGTGTCGTCCCCGCCTGGGCGGCCGTGGAAAAAGGGACGGTCGCGGTTCAAACTCCGCTCACAACTTTTGCCTATTCCGACGTGGAACTGCTTGACGGTCCTATGAAACGCCAGTTCGAAGAGAACCATGCCCGATTCCTGAATTTGGACGACGACCGCTTGCTCAAAGTCTTCCGGCAAGTTGCGGGCTTGCCCGCGCCCGGCGAAGACATGGGAGGTTGGTACGACCTTACCGGCTTCAGCCTGGAGCACAATGACTTTCATGGCTTCATCGCTGGCCACAGCTTCGGACAATATCTCTCTGGACTGGCACGCGCCTATGCCGCGACGGGAGATGAAGCGACGAAGGCGAAAGTCAATCGCCTGGTGAAGGGCTACGGGGAGACGCTTGATCCAAAGGCCAAGTTTTTCGCCGGTTATCGCCTTCCGGCCTATACCTACGACAAGCTTTCCTGTGGCTTGATCGACGCCCGCGAGTTCGTGCATGATCCGCTGGCGATGGATATTCACGAAAAGCTGACCCACGCCATGGTGGCCTACCTGCCCGAAAAAGCTTTGTCCAGGCAAGAACAGCGTTCGCGCCCGCACAAAGACACTTCCTTTACCTGGGACGAGACTTACACCCTGCCCGAGAATCTGTTTCTCGCCTATCAACGCAGCGGCGACACTTTCTACCGCGACATGGCGAAGAAGTATCTTGAAGATGACACCTACTTCAATCCCCTTGCCGAAGGCAACAACGTGCTTCCCTTCGAACACGCCTACAGCCATGTGAATGCCTTCAGTTCGGCGATGCAGGCCTACATTACGCTGGGAAGCGAAAAGCATCTGAAGGCGGCCAAGAACGGGTTCGAGATGCTGCGGACGACACAAAGCTTCGCGACCGGCGGCTGGGGACCAAATGAAGCATTCGGCGAACCCGGAACAGGTCAACTGGGCGACAGTCTCGGGCTCACCCACGCCAGCTTCGAGACCCCGTGCGGAGCCTACGGCCATTTCAAAATCACACGCTACCTGCTTCGGGTCACCAAAGATTCGCGCTATGGCGACAGCATGGAGCGCATGCTTTACAACACGATCCTCGGAGCGTGGCCGATTCAGGCGGACGGTACTTCGTTCTACTATTCCGATTACGCCACCACCGGCAAGAAGGTCTGGTACGGCCAAAAATGGCCATGCTGTTCCGGAACCTTCCCGCAACTGGCGGCCGATTACCACATCAGCGCGTATCTTCGGGCGGCTGATGGTGTGTACGTGAATCTCTTCACGCCCTCGCGCGTCCAGTGGACTGATGGCGCTGGACATTACGGACTGAAGCAGGAAACCAAGTATCCCTTCGATAACAAAATTCAAATCCAAGTGTCAGCTTCGCAGCCCAAGGAATTTGCGCTCCATGTCCGCATTCCAAGTTGGGCGACGCCTGACCCAGTGATTTCCGTCAATGGCAACCGAGTTTCCGATGCAGCGCAACCAGGCACATTCGCCAGTATCCGGCGCACTTGGAAAGACGGCGATCGCGTCGAACTGGAATTACCCATGCCCGTGCGGCTGGAAACTGTGGATGCAAACCATCCCAATCTTGTGGCGTTGCTACAGGGCCCGCTGGTATTGCTCGCCGTAGCCGATGCGCAGCCCAGTTTCGATCGCAATGCTTTGCTGCAAGCCAAGGCAGCGAACAACGCCACGGGAGATTGGGTTGCAACCGCGGCCGACGGAAGCAGCGTGACCTTGCGTCCGTTTATGAACATTGATAGGGAAAGTTACAGCACGTATGTATCGCTGAGGGCCTGATCCGTCGCAAGCTCGAATCTTACGGAGGCGTCAGCTACTACTTCGGTTGGGCGTCTTCTTCCACTAATTTGTACTGGTAGCGCTGGCTTTCTTCGTGCGCAGTCTGTTTCCGAAGTTGCGCCAGTCGTTTCAGCAGGTCAGGGATCTCAGCTTTGTCCCCTGTTTTCCGCAATCCCTGGATCAGGTGATACAAGGCTGTCTCGTCCTTAGGATCCTGCTCCAGCGCCTTGCGGCACTGCTCTACGGCCTCTTGATAGCGGCCCGCTTGCAGGTCGAGTTTCGCCAGCACGGTCCGAGCTCCGCTCAGCCCCGGCCGCAAAGAGACGGCTCGCGTAGCAGATCGGATTGCCAGTTGAAATTCCGATGATCCGGGCTCGACGCCTTCCTGCGAGAGGAAGTCCGCTCGCAGGTAGAGCAGCACCGGATCATTCGGTTTTTCTGCCAGTCTTGTTTGCACTTTTGCCAGTGCACTCTCCAAATTATTCTGCTGCTCCGCCAACAGCCCCTGAGCGGCAGCGCTGAGCGATTGGTGAGGATCGAGTTCGTGGGCGGTCTCAAAGTCGGCCTCCGCCTTGTCGTACTGGGCCAGCTGAACGTATAGAACGCCGCGTGCCAGAAAAAGCGGCGCCGCCTTGGGCAATTGAGCGATGCCGTCGCTCACCACGTCAATGCCCACCTGAAACGAATCGTGCGCGGAACTCAGGTTGGCAAAATCCATGTACAGATTGACGCTCTGCGAGTTGAGCAAGATCGCCTGACGCAGAGCACTCACCGCTTGTGGCGTGTCATTGGAGTCCTCATATGCGCGAGAAGCCAATTCCAAGGTCTCGACATCCGGATTACTTGTCTGCAGCATCGGCTGCAAAGTGGAAAGTGCGTCCTGCGGCTGGTGAGCCATCAACTGGACGGCGGCGAGCAAGTGACGCTCTCGCGCGTCTTGAGGGCTAAGGCCAACAGTCTGCCGCAAGACCCGGGATGCCTTATCGAATTCCTTTAGCTTCACCAGGCACGCGGCATACGCATGCAAGCCGTCGGGGCGAGAGTCGAACAACGCTCCAGCCTTCTCAAAGTGAGCCACTGCGCCCGCGCAGTTTCCCTGCTGATACTCGAGCACCGCCAGCATGCCGTGGCTGGTTTGGTCATCGGGGCGCAGGCGAAGGACATGCTGAAGGAGTGGAATTGCGTCCTTGCTACCGCTTTCATACTCAATCTGGATTGCGCCTTTCAAGGCTGGGAGATAATCGGGCGAAATCCTGAGCGCGGAGCGGAATGAAGCCAATGCGTCTTGCTTACGTCCCTCCCCGGCATAGGCCGCGCCTTGCATCGCCCATAGTTGAGCGTTTCCAGGAGACTGCTGCAGCGCCGGATGCAGTAGTTCGAGAGCCCGGGCGAAATCCTGGCTCTGCAATGCCGAGGTTACGAGACTGATTTGATCCGTCGCGGTTTGGGCCGACGCACAGCGTAGGAGGAGAATAGAGACGAGAATGATGCAAGTCTTGGGGACGGGATGTATCACTCTCACCATCGGTACTGCTTCACCATGCTCTTATACTTCAGGGAGCGGTGCCTGGGCCACATCGAAGAACCTGCGCCCGTAACGCAAAAGCCGGCCCGCTCCGAACGAAGCGGGCCGGCCTGTTGTGTTCTTTATGTGGCGACTCAGAACGAGATTTTGCCTCCTAGTTGCCAGAACCTGGGCTCGTGCGATGAGGTTGCTTGACCGAACGTCCCGTCGGGGAAATTCAGGTCGACGCCTCCGGTTTCGATGTTTGAGTAGCCGGTGAAGTCTACGTAGTTTGCCCGGTTGAAGAAATTGAAGATGTCAAACCGGAACTGGAAAACGACCCGTTCCGTAATGTGCGTATCTTTATAGAAATTGATGTTTGTCTCGGCGAAATTTGGGCCGCGGAACTGCATGGCCTTCTCGTTCCCATTCGCACCGCTGTTCGAGAAAGTGGGAACGGCGAAGTCGCTCTTAGGAATCGCTCCCGTGAGCCATGCGCTGTTGGAGTGGGACTGGGTGTAACTGACGACATCCATGTAGGCGAGATTGTCTCCGTCACCCAGGTAGTCGCCACTTGACGCGCCATAGCCGATCGCCGGGTTCGCGGCCGACGGGCAAGGCGGAGCACCCGTCCCGGTATTTGCGCAAACGGGCTGATAGGAATTTACGTTCTCGGGGTTCAAGGGATATCCCGACTGGAAGATGCTGGTGCCGCTGATTCCCCAACCTCCAGTCAAATAGCCCACAGCTCCCCTCCCGCCATTCAAGCCTTTCAATTGGTAGTTGAAACTGAGGGAAAAGCGGTTGGGCACATCGAAGATGGATGGCCCGTAATACTGCTGAGGATTCAGCCCCTCAGAGTCGGGGTAGTAGAGCGAGTCATCTTGCGAACGGGAACGAGTGTAAGAGGCATCCACGTACCCTCGCGAAAAGCGCCCTCGAACGTCGAAGATCACAGCATTGTAGTTGCCGTGGCGGTCGTTGTCGGCATACGTAATCGCACCAAAGCTGGGATTGAGCCGGGTCGGCGTTATGCTGTTGTTCAGCATCTGGTCACCCGGGAAAGCATTGATGTCCACTCCGTAGGAGACGTTCCCAATCGAGTTACCGTTGCCAACGATATTGTAGGAGTGAGACCCGTTGTAGCCGACGCTGGCCGCAAAGTTGTGGCTGATTTTTCGCTCCAACGTAAAGGACCAGATATCGGATTTTGGGGACTTCAAAAGCGGATTAATCGCGCCAATAGCGAATCCGGCTCCGACAATTCCGCCCTGCGCGTCAAGCCCACCCCCAGATTGCGGCGTGGCACCTGTGCCGGGCCCGAAAGTCGGGAAGGTAAATCCGAACGGAGGCTTGTTGCTGTTTCCGAGAGCAAAAATGGGAGCTTGCGCCGAAGCTGTCCCACCCGCGAAGAAGGTCGGTGCAACTTCTCCTGGCGGGCTGCCGCGGAATTCCTCCTGCACGTTGGCCTGGGTCAACCAGTTGTTGTAGATGCCAAACCCACCGCGCACTACCCAATCGGAACTTCCCGTGGGGTCCCAGGCGAAACCTACGCGGGGACTAAACAGATTGTCGACCGAATGCAACAAAGCGTTGTGCGTGGCCTTGGCGTAGCCGTTGGTCACTTGCTCCTGCTCGGTTGTTCCCGTACCCAGGTAGAAGTTTCCGAACACCGTCGATGGACTCTTCGACCACGGGTTGCCGCTATCGTCGTAGCGCAGACCCAAGGTTAAAGTCAGATTCTTTCGGGCTTTCCAAGTGTCTTCTACAAACAACCCAAAGGTTCTGGACGCCGCATCCCAACTCCACAGCTGCTCCGTTCCGGTCGCGGGGTTGTAATAGATTCCGTTCTCGACGGCGGGATTATCCTGTGCCAGCGTCAGGAGATTATTGAAGGAGAATTTCGGCTGTGACCATGGCCCCTGAAAGGGCTCGACATCGTCGCCAAACCAGCCGTCATAACCAAATTTCAGAGTGTGCGCACCCTTCACGTGCGTAAGGACGTCGCGCCAGTGATAGTTGTGTTGAATGAAATCGCCTTGCGCGAAACCAACCCCGAAGGCTTGGCCTGAATCCAGGTTTATGCCGCTCACCGTCACCGACGGTACGAAATAGCTGGACGCCTTGGCCCCACTGCCTAAGACGCCCTCCACCCGGCTTTGACCGATGGTGAATTCATTCAGCAGGGTGGGTGAAAAAGTGTGCGTCCAGGCCGCCTGCCCCGCAACCTGCCAGGTATTATTCAGCGCGGAGAATGGAGCACTGGCCGAAGGCGCACCGGTCAGCAGCAAGGTTCGGAAGATACTGGCGTAGATTCGGTCGTTCTTGAATTCCTTATCCAGGCGGGCAAAGTATTGCGTGCCGTTGCGGATTGAAGTGCCACCAAACGAGCCCGTGTCAATCATGTTCAACGTACAAGGCACACCGTTCTGTCCTGCCGTCGTCCCGCAACCGCCCGCGGCAGAACCGAAAATGTCTTGCGCGGTCGAGGTAACCGTGGCGCCGGACACGCCCACGGGCCCGTAGGTGCTGAGCAGTCCGGTTCCTACCGAATTCGGGTAGTTCGTTTGGGCAAACTGGACGAACGCCGGATCTGCGAAGCTCGCTGATCCGCCAGCGCTTGACGATGAGCGCAGCGGCTCAACCGAAAAATAGAAGAAAAAGTTCTTGTGTGGAATCACTGGACCGCCGACCGCAAAATCCATGTTATTGGAGTGGAAGGGCAGGTAGGGGTAGCCCACGAAATGCTGACTTGCGAACATCTTCTGATAGTTAAAATAATCCGAGGCGGAACCATGGAACTCGTTTGTGCCAGATTTCGTGGTAAACATGGTTTGCAATCCGGCGGCACGGCTGTATTCACTGGTGAACGTGTTGACCTGAACGCTGGTTTCCTGGATCGCTTCCGGTTGAGGAGTGAGATTCAGAACGCCTTGGCGAATACCGCTGGTTACATCGAGTCCGTCCACAACATACTGGTTGTTGTTGCCGCCCTGGCCGTTGGCGCTGGCGTCGACCTGCTCCTCAGTGGAGAAGTTGTCCACACCTGACGCAGGACTTCCCGCTGCGCTCGTGCCCAAGCCGGAAGCTCCTGGCGCCATCGTAACCAGCGTAACCAAGTTGCGGCCAACGATAGGCAACTCCGCCACCGCCTGATTCTCCAGGGTGAGTTGGCTGCGGCTATCTGCGGTGTCGACCACCGGAGCCTCGGTCGTGACCGTGATCGCCTCAGAAGTCGAGCCGACCTTCAGCGAAATGGGCACGGACAAGTTCTGCTCAGTCAGCAGTTCAATGTCGACCTGGCTCCTGGCGAAGCCTGCCCCCTCGGCGGTAATCTTATAGCGACCCGGAGCGAGACTCACGAAGCGATAGTTGCCTGCGCCGTCAGTAGTGGTTTCGGCGGTGACTGAAGTATTGGCGTTGACCAGTCGAACTGTCGCCTTGGGAACACCCGCACCGCTGGGGTCCTGCACGACGCCTTGAATGTTGGCGGTGAACTGCGCGAACGCAGCAGTGCTGAAAAGGACGGCAAACAATACCCACAGTGAGCGACGCGGCTGCACTCTTCCCTGCATAGTTGCCCCCAGGCGCGCTTCGACGAAGAAGCGCAAACGAGAAAACGTTTACTCAGAGGAGTAATATATAAATACTACGAATTTCAGTTGTCAAGAACTTTCTTGGTTACATCGCCCGAAACCATCTACTCAACATCAATGGCGGAGGCAGGACCACCTGCCTCCGAAGACGTGCGGCGCGATCAGGCTCGGTGCCAGCCTTTGTTCTCAACAATGCCTAATCCTTCTCGCAGAGTGACGAGCCGGTTCACGGAAAGAGCTTTAAATTTTTCATGCAGACCGTTGGGCCAGTACACGTCGAGGTCGGCGGCGGTGAACGCGCCCAATCCAAAATGCAGCCGGAAATCGTTACAGGAATAAAAACTCGACTGGCTGAGCACCGCTTGCGCCTGTGCCTTGTCACCGTAGCGGGCTATCACTCGCGCGCCAATCGCGCTCCGGTTTGACTTGACTCCTTCGAGTTTGACTTTGATCCAGTTCTGAGTTTTCTTGATGTCGTTCCGCAGCAGGGAGGGCGGCTCATTCATATTGACGATGAGAATGTCGAGGTCCCCGTCGTTGTCAAAATCTCCGAATGCGCAGCCCCGGCTGCAATGTGCGTCGGTCACCCCCGGACCAGCCTCCTGGCTCAATTCTTCGAAGGTACGATTCCCCAAATTTCTAAAAACTGTGCGCGGTGTCTTGTTTGCATACTGCGGCAACTTGCGCTCCACTTCCGGGTACACGTTTCCGGTGCTTACGAAAATATCCGGGTAGCCGTCGTTATCCAGATCGACCATGCCGGCTCCCCAACAAATGTAGCGGGTATCGACGGCGACCCGCGAGGATCGTGTCAGATCGTCGAAATTTCCCTTCCCGTCGTTGTGATAAAGGCCGTTGGCATCCTCGGCAAAATGAGTCTTGAACAGATCGAGATGGCCGTCCAGGTCGTAATCGCCCACCCCCACGCCCATTCCCGCTTGCTCCATGCCGTCGTCGCTGAGCGCTACTCCACGCACTACACCTTCTTCGCGGAACGTTCCGTTGTGGTTATTCATGAAGAGCAAACTGGGAGTGGAATCGCAGGCGACAAAAATATCAGTCCAGCCATCCTCATCGAGGTCCGCAGCGACCACCGTCATTCCGTAGCAACCGGTTGCGCTCGCAATGCCAGACTCCTCGCTCACATCCGTAAACGTGCCGTCGCCATTGTTCCGGTACAGGGAATGTTTTCCGGTTGGTAATCCTCGCGGTCCGCACTCAACAGGAACGCCCTTCCAATTGCAATTCACATTTTCCCCGGGCACGGGTGCGTGTTCGAAAGAAAATCGTACATAGTTGGAGACGAACAGATCCAGGTGCCCATCCCGGTTGTAGTCAAGGAAACTGCATCCCGCGCCCCAGCGTGGCTGATCGTTCCAAAGGCCGGCGGGTTTGGTTACGTCGGTAAACGTTCCATCCGCGTTGTTGCGGTAGAGACGATTCTGCCCAAAGTACGTGCAGAAAATATCGTCGAACCCGTCGTTGTTGTAGTCGCCAATGCAGACGCCCGACGCCCACCCCACCGCTTTCAGTCCGGCCTTCTCCGTCACATCGGTAAAAGTGCCGTCGCGGTTGTTTTTGTAGAGGCGATTGGTCGCGCCCGGCGGATCACCTTCCAAGCGCGTACCGGACAACAGGAAAATGTCGATCCAGCCGTCGTTGTCATAGTCGATGAAAGCGCATCCGCAACCCGTCGCCTCGAGAATATATTTCTTGCTTTCGACTCCGCCATAGATCACGGGCTCGTGCAGCCCCGCTGCCGCAGCGACATCTTCGAAGTGTGCATAGAAAGGGCGCCCCGACGGCGCCGGCCGCGCCACCGGTTTTACCGTATGAGCAGCGATTCCCTGGCCCATGAGCCTGGGCGCCGCCGTCAAAAGTGCAGAACTAACTGAAAGTCGCAGGAAGTCGCGGCGGTTCATGGAGATGGTTTTAGTGGATATGGTCAAGGCCGTTGTGGCTCCAACGAAGGAGTTTTGTCTTCTACTAACTTGTAACGGTTGTGTTCGGCTTCTTCCTTGGTGCCTTCCCTGCGCAGGTCGGCCAAGCGCTTGAGCAGATCCGGAATCTCGCCCGTTTTCCCGCTTTTGCGCAGCGCCTGAATCAAGTGATACAGCGCGGTTTGGTCCTTGGGGTCGCTGCTCAAAGCTTTGCGGCACTGCTCGATGGCGGACTCATTCTCTCCTGCTTGCAGGTAGAGCTTCGCCAGAACGTCATGAGCAGCCGCTAACGAAGGGCGGAGCGCGATGGCTTTTTTGGCCGACGCCATGGCCTCGCGAAATTCCGCGCTGGCCGGATCGGGCCCGCGCTGCGTCAGAATGTCCGCCTGCAGGTAAAGGAGAAACGGATCGTTCGGTTTCTTAACTAATTTTGACCGCACTGTAGCCAGCGCACGCTCCGGATCATTCTCCTGCACGGCGGCCAACCCCTCCGCGGCCGAACCCACCGACTGCCTGGGGTCGAGCTTGTCAGCCGCTTCGAAATCGGCCTCGGCTTTATCATATTGCGCGAGCTGCACGTAGAGGACACCGCGCGCCACATACAACGCCGCCGCCTTCGGCTCTGCCCTCAGTCCAGCGTTGATCATATCCACACCAACCTGGAAGGACTGGTGGTCTATGGAAACGTTCGCGAAATCGAGATAGAGATTGAGGTTGTGGGGATCGGCCACGATGGCTTGGCGGAGAAGCCGAACCGCCTCGGGAGTATTTCCCTCGGCTTCGTATGCGGAGGCTGCGAGATCGAGTACATTGGCATCCGCCGGTTCTGCTTGCAGCATCGGCTGCAATGTGGCAATCGCATCTTGGGAATGCTGCGCCATCATCTGAACGGATGCAAGCCGATAGCGAACACTCGCATCGGAGTTCGACCGCGCCAACGCACGGCTGAAAACTAAAATTGCCTTCTCGGTTTCCTTCAGCCGCACCAGACAATCGCCGTACGCCTGCAATGCGCCGGGCTGCGAGTCGACAAGTGGGCCACTCTGGTCAAAGTGAGCAACCGCGGCCTTGCAGTCGCCGCGACGGTAAGCTAACACAGCCAACATGGCATGACTGGTAGGATCGTTCGGATGCGACTGCAAGATATGTTGTAAGAGCGTAGCAGCGTCTTTTCCGCCGTCTTCGTACTCGATTTGCGCCGCCCCTTCGAGGGCGGGCAGATAGTCGGGCGAATTCTCCAGCGCGTGTCGAAAAGCGCCCAGCGCTCCCTTCTTGTCTCCTTTGCTGGAAAGTGCAATGCCGCGCAGAGTCCACAGTTGCGGATTCTTTGGGCTTTGTTGCAGCTCAGGTTGCAGCAATTGCAGTGCCCTGTCGAATTGCCCGGCTTGCAACGCGGAAGTAATCGCGGTCACCTGCTCTTTCGCTGTTTGCGCAGAGAGGAAGCAACCAGCAACGAAGATTGCAGCCAGCGCAGCCCGCTGAATGAGGAAACACCTACCTGCCATCATCGCTCGCTTCAATCGCCACCGGCGCGGTGTTGGAAAATGTTTCCCCACATGAGGACAGTGCTCCAGCGGAAGAACATCATATTTTCTTGCAATCCGCCGGATTGCTTGCAGCCAATTTTCTCATTTGAGCCGCAAATCAGCTACAGTACAATCCGTTGCCTGGAGATTCAAATGGGGTTCTGGGGAAATCGTTTGCTCATTCTATCCGCCCAACGCCTGCTCCTGGTTGCAGTTCTGATACTGACGGGTGCTGCCACCGATTCCGGAGTCCGCCAGCGCTTTCCCGAGGACGATATGGGAAGGGATTCTCTTCCTGCCCGGAAGAAAGCTCAGTTGGAAGCCGCAAAGGAGTTTAAGGTCTTTCACCAATTCCAGTTCGCCGATCGGCTCAAGGAAAGTGGCATCACGTTCACCTACCACGCTGTCGACGACATCACTGAGCACATGAGAATGGGCCACTACGATCATGGCAGCGCGGTCGCGGTTGCCGACGTGGACGGCGACGGCCTGTACGACATCTACTTTGTGAATCAAGTGGGCGGTAACGAACTCTGGAAAAACCTCGGTGGTGGCAAGTTTAAGAACATCACCCAGGAAGCCGGCGTCGGATTGCCGGGCCGGATCAGCGTGGCAGCTGCATTTGCCGATTTTGACAACGACGGCACCCAGGACCTTTTCGTCACGACCGTTCGGGGCGGAAATGTGCTGTTCAAAAACGACGGCCACGGGCACTTCACAGACATTACCCAGGAGGCGGGTCTAGGACTCATAGCTCACTCCTCGGGCGCATTTTTTTTCGACTATGACAATGACGGCCTGCTCGACCTTCTGGTCTGCAACGTTGGCAAGTACACCTACGACGACAAGGGACCGAACGGCGAGTACGTCGGGATACCCAACGCCTTTGAAGGACATCTGCACCCGGACCGTTTCGAACATCCCGTGCTCTATAAGAATCTGGGCCACAACCGGTTCAAGGACGTGACCGATGAAGTGGGATTGAAACCGCACGGCTGGTGCGGCGATGCCACGTTCGCTGACGTGAATGGCGATGGCTGGCCCGACATCTTCTTTCTCAATATGCAAGGACACAGCCACTACTACGAAAACCAGGGCGGCAAGAAGTTTGTCGAGAAGACAGATCAGTATTTTCCCAAGACTCCCTGGGGCGCGATGGGAATCAAATTTTTCGACTACGACAACGACGGCCTTATGGATCTCTTCATCGTTGACATGCACTCTGATATGAGCGAGGAACCGGGACCTGAAAACGAGAAACGGAAATCCAACATCACCTGGACCGATTCCTATATTCAAGGAACTAAATCCGATTACATCTGGGGAAATGCCCTCTATCACAATCTGGGTAACGGGAAATTCGAAGAAGTTTCGGATCGACTTGGGGCAGAAACGTACTGGCCCTGGGGACCCAGCGTAGGAGACCTAAACGCGGACGGTTGGGACGATATCTTCGTCGCGTCTGGCATGAGTTATCCCTACCGCTACGGCATCAATTCCCTGTTATTGAATGACCGCGGGAAAAAATTTGACGACGCCGAGTTCGTTCTTGGAATCGAACCGCGCAAGAACCTCTACACCCCGTGGTTTGAAATCGATTGTTCTGACCCGCAAGAGCGGCAGGCGCAGGAAAAACTGGACAGCAAAGTTTGCGTTGGCCAGAGCGGCAAATCGATCGTGATGGCGCCTCGTTCCAGCCGCTCTTCCGTCATCTTCGATTTGGATAACGACGGAGACCTCGACATCGTGACCAACGACTTTAATTCCGAGCCGCAGGTGCTGGTCAGCGATCTCGCGCAACGCAAGAAGATTCACTGGCTGAAGATCGTACTGGAAGGCACCACTTCGAATCGTAACGGGCTCGGTGCAACCGTGCGAGTGCGCGCTGGCGGGCAAACTTATACCAAGTACAACGACGGCAAGTCCGGTTATCTGGCGCAGAGCGCTCTCCCACTTTACTTCGGGCTCGGGGACGCTAGCAAGATTGATCGGGTAGAGGTCGACTGGCCGTCGGGTCGCAAGCAGGCTCTGACTACGGGGATAGACGAAAATCAAACGCTGCGGATTACGGAACCGAAGTAGCTAAGCAAAGGCTTGGTGCGTTCCCTCTGGCGCGCAGAATCGAACACGGATTATGTTCCAGCAATTAATTCCACACCGAGCGCCGCCAAGGCGATATCTTCGTCCGAGGATAAGCCGCTGACCGCTACTGCGCCAATCACTTCGCCGTTCTTCCGGACGGGAATCCCGCCGCCCCAGCCCACATATCTCGGATCGCCGTAGTACCCGATGTCATGCGATTTTTCCGGATGCTTCACCTTCTCCCCGACTTCCTTTGTGGGCTTCCGTTCGCGAGCGGCCGTCCAAGCCTTGTTCTGTGCGATATGGATGGAAGACACTGGAGCGCCGTCCATCCTCGCAAGGCAGATCAGGTCGCCGTGCGAATCGGCAACCCCGACCGTAACGGCCTTCCGCATCTGCAAAGCTTTCTCCACGATCAGATCCATGGCCCGCCTGGCTTCGGAATAGTCAATCGTCTGAATTGTTCTCATAGCCGGGAAGGATACATCAGTTTTGTGGAATAGCAGGAAGGATCCCCGTGGCATCGTTCACGCAGAGCGAACATCGCAGACTCGGTTCACGGTCTCAGCGGGGCAGTCGCTGGTGACGTAGGCCTGCGAAACTTGGCATCATCAATCGGAATATTTTGCCGGACCTGTTCCAGTTGGATTGTCGAACTCTCGCCGGGACGTGCGACCGTCCGGCGGTACGGAATCTGCACCCCGTCGACCGCACGGTAGTCGCCATAGTCAGTCTGGGTGGGTACGAGGCCAAGCGGAGACTCGGCAAACCGCACAAGTCGCCTCAGCAGCCCTGACTGTTCATCAAAATACAACTTGACTGGAGGATGCCCTACTCTATTGCAAGAAATCACGTAGACGTCTCGACCCCCAATGTTTTCTGGATACTCCACCCGCAACTCATCAAAACCCTGCTTGATGTGCAGCGGGAAGTGAAGGTCCGCATCCATCTGAGCAGCAGTCAGATCAGAGCCATGCATATCACGTAGAGCCCGGCCCGGCGCGCTGGACCACCCGGCACGACCGTCGAACACTGTCACGCTGTCTCCCGCGGGCATGTGCAGGATCACTGCCTGCTTGTCTGGATCCTGATCGAAAACTTCGAGCCGTATGACTTTCCCGTCCAGAGTTGTCGTGCCTTGCTCCTGGCGGCTGGTGATCTTAACGATCGCGTCCGCTCCCCCGAGTGCGCGAATGTAGTTGTCAATCAACTCGTCTGCTGTAGGCATATTGATGGGAAGCTTCTCTGCTGGAGCCGCCATCACTTGGGATTTTGCCTGCGCCTCACTCTCAACAGTCGGAATGCCCTCCGGTTTGAGCGAACCTCTGTGGCAGGAGTAGCAGGTGACTTCCCGATTGCCTTCGAAAGTATTGTTGTCGATCGCGAGCATCATTCGCATCATGTCGCGTGCGATCTCTTTTGGTTTCTTGTCGTCTTTGTCGAAGTGATCTTGCACGTGGCAATAGGTGCATTCCACGCCGAGTGATGCGGTGATGAAGCGCATGGCGGGAATCAATTGATCGAAGGAAATACCTTTGAGCACCTGGATGTTCTTGAAGACGGTCTCGGCCATTGCGGGCGAACTACCCGGCAACGGCTTCTCGCGGGACTCGTGGGATTCCCGATCATTAGATTTAGATTGACGATCGTTGGATTGCTGGTCGTTGGATTGTTGGTCGTTAGATTGCCGATCCACGACTGCGCTCACTTTATCGGCCAACTCGGCGGCCTTCGGCGCATTTCCCTGGCGCCTATAAAGATCGATCAGCGGCATATCCGCAGGCAGATGTAACGGATCGATGGTAACGGCACGCTCCAGGTGGGCCACGGCCCCAGCGATATCGCCAGCTTGCAGGTATGCTGACGCGGCGTTGGTTTCGCCGGTCGCCGAGTTCGGATCGAGTTGCAGAGCGCGCTCGAAAGCCAGTTCCGCCTCGGTCGATTGCTTTCCGAGGAGCAGCGCTGTACCCATGGCAGTGAAAACTGCGCTGTCGGTGGAGAACTGCTCCTGCACTTCCGTCAGCATGCGATAACCGCGAACCACAAATGGCGGGGAGCGGCGTTCCGCGCCGACATTCACGTAGGCGATCCCCAGATTCCTCTTCTGCAGATCAGGGGCAGGCTCGCGCCAGGCCGCAATGTCAGTAACTTCCGGCAGAGTTTGCTGCTCCTCGCTTTGCAGCTGCTCGGGGCGTCGCTGGATCCTATGATCGGTGAACGCCGTATGTCCTCCGTCTTTGGCATCCCGTCGAGGCATGTGGCAGCTGATGCAATTACTCTCTTTACCCGGATGCGGCGTGGCGAACTTCTCCATGTGGCAGGAAAGGCATTTCGACCGGAAGAACGCAACTGGTTCCACAGGCTTATTGTGTGGATCATGGCAGGTTCCGCACCACAACCGGCCATCGCTCTTACGGGCGCAGGTGCTTCTGGCGAGCTGTTCTACGTGGCTGATGACCTTGAATTTCTCGCCTTCTGCTCCGGGTGGTGAGACATTGCGGTAGGTGGTGAAAACATCATCGAGAGACTGTCCCGGCCGAAAGTCGCCGAACTTCTTCCCCGGATTAAGCACCCTACCAACTCCTAACAAGTGACATTGTTCGCAGATGCTGTCACGAGCGGCAGGCTCGAGCTTCGCCGGATTGATGATCGTGCCAGCTCTGGGATCACCGAGATGCTTTTCTGCCGAACCATGGCAACGCTCACACGTAATCGCTTCGGCTGAAAATGGCGGAGAGCGGTATTGGTTCGACGTGCCGGAAATGTGTAACGCAGTTCCGGAATGGCAGAAGAGACAACCTTCAGCTACGGGTCGAGTGAAATCCGGATTCGCCAGTCCCTCGTATCCGGGCGCCAAGTCGTAGGCATGGCGACTCGTGTAGTAAGCAATCGGAGATTGAAACAGATGGCCAGCCAAGTCGAGCAGGTAGCCGGAGGCGTGATTGCCTGAACCAATCACGTAATCGATGCGGTAGTTGGTTATATCTCCACCACTCTGCAGGCGCTGCCAATATCCAGCTGGCGACAAGTCCATCGTAATCTTGGCGTCGGGCGTTGTTACTGTGCCCTCAGGCTCTTGCCCGGCACGCCGCAGGGAGTGCGCCATCGCTGAGCGCCTGTACCCCTCGACCTCAGCAGCATGGCAGAACAGGCAACGGGCGGCTCCGGCTGGCTCGCTCGCGATTTGCAGCGCCGTCGTTTGCGCATCGGAGCGTGCCGTGGTGCTGTTGCCGGACTGTCCTCGTGCAGAGAGAACGACAGCCATGAGAACACTCAGAACAGCGAACAGTTGCCGAGAACTCCGTTTCGGATCCATTGGGGCAGACGAGGTTACATTCTGAGGTCACTGTCTAAGGACAGGTGGGATTGTATCGCGGTTGTAAATGATCCTCGCCTTGGCGGGCTGGCAACTTTCTAGGTCAGTGCGCCAACACCGCAAAGATAAATCACTGTCAGTGCGGATTCGTCGTCATAGACGCACGGTGTCCAGTTGTCGTCTCCCAATAATCGATCCACCGTTGACCGATGGCGTGAGCTTTTTCCATTAGATCGTGGCTCGGCGCATGCCCGTGTTCGACAACGACCACGATCCCAGTATTGAAATTTCTCTGCGAATGATCTACGTCGGGCAAGCGCGGCCCCTCAGCCGCAATCACATCTTGAATCGTCACTTTGGTTCGTTCGGCCTTGAATATCGGGTGCCCCTTCGCGTCTTTACCAGCGGGAACAAGGTTCTTCAACATAAAGAAATCGGGAACTTCGGCGGCAGAAATCAATCCCATTAAATAAAGGTCCAGATAGGAGTAGCCCGTCGCTGGCACATAATAATCGTCGTCAAGTTGCGTGAACGTTCCATCGAAATTATCCTGCCAGACACCACCACCCATGGCCGACGCCTCGGTAGGCCGCTGATAAGGAAATGCGACCGGCGCCTGCAATCCTCGCGCCCAGTGCACGGGGCCGAGGGGCATGGTTTCGCCGTTAATTTTTGCCGAGGCAGACGCACCCCAGCGATGGCCCAGTTCATGACCGATCTGCGACATCGCGTAATTGTAAGGACGCATCTTTCGATCCGGAGAACTCTCCTCCAGTTGGTGGCGGTAGGACGTGATGTCATGCTCGCTTCCTATTGGCGCGTCGTCCGGCGGTCTTTCTTGCATCTGGTTCGATTCGACATAGACAGGCTGCACATACCCCCATTGGAACCGGCCCGGGGTACAGTAACTTTCAAGATCTTCTTGTCGCTCTCCGATCCCGGTCACGTCGCCTCCTCGCGGTCCGTTACTCGGAGTGCCAGCCTCCTGATTGTCGATGCGGAAATCGGAATAGTAGGCCAGGAAATCGAACTTGTCTCCGAGAGCCTTGATCACGGCACAGGATAGATCCTGAGGTCGGGGCAACGACAGATAATGGAACGACTCGTAAATGACGGCAAAGGGACTATCCTTGCGGGTGAGGGAAGAAAAGTGAACCTCGGGATTTTGAATTCCCGCCAACCGAACCACGTGCGATGACATCCGTTCAACAGGCTCGGGAACGCCGGGTGCGTCGACTTCAGCGTAGACCGCAACTTGATCAATCCCCCGGAGAGCAGGCGGCAGAATTCCCTCGATCGTAATCGTGCTGCCCGTCACCTTCACTCTGCGCGAAGCGCCGGGTCCGAATGCAACATACCTTGGTGAACGGACGTAGCGGGCAAGCCCCCGCACCATCCACGCCAACGTCTGATGGCCCCCGTCGCTGTGCGCATCGTGGCGTGCATCCTGGTGCACATCAAAGACGACGCGATATGTAATTCCGTCGATGGCGGCATCGCCCTCCGGCAGCACCGGCCCTCGCGTTTCGAGTGTGACTTTCAGACGGGTGCCATCTTCCACTGCAAGCTTGAGATTCCGTACATCTAAATGTGCGGCGACAGTGGGGTGCGGCTCGGCGGTGAAGCTGGCCAATGGTTTCTCCGCACCAGCTACGACCGGGTAGACGCCCACGATCGCATCCTTCGCTGCAAGCTCCTTGTAAGACATCTGAATGGATCCGTCACGATGGAGTACAGCCTGAAATCGATTGACCGTCTTGAACCAGGTGAAGTCCTGAATGTTTCCGAAAGGCTCCGTGAGGTCCCATGTGATGACGACACGATCCGGTAGTTCCTTTACGAAGTGAGGCCCGGACATTCGGGGCTTGAAGAACGCGCAAATTGCCGGGGCGCTATCGATAATTCTGCTGGCCGCTTCGGCCAATGGCTCGAAACGGCCAATCGACACGCCTCCATCCCTCGAGGCCGCGGGACCAGGACGATCGTCGGGCACTGGCGTTCCAAAGCGGATCGATCCCGTGGTGCCCACATGGAACGAATTCCAGCGCTGACCAGAGAAAGGAAAGGCGAATTGCTGGAGAGTAACTTCCGCGCCGGTGAGTTCCTGACCGAAATCGGAGTCCCACTGCAGCGTCCCAGTCTCGACGCGATAGCGGGAACCCTCCGGGGTGAAGTGCAACGTCCGGCCGACAAGATCAAACAGGTTGGCGTGCCCGAGCGCACCGTCTTCCAACTCCATGAAGACCAGGTCTCCCTGAATGGAGACTTTCCCAATCGGGTGCCCTTGTTGGCTCATCGTTTCGTCTTGCGAGTACGACAAACTCGCAGTGATCGAAAACAGGGCGAGCCCGCACAAAATCAAGATTCCGCTGCGCGAAGAATAGTCAATACCCGTTCTCATAACGGTTCCCAACCTCGTTTGGAAAGGTAGAGCCGATTGCAGAAAGTATATGTTATATACAATATCCTTTTCTGGCGGAAAAACCTTCTATTCACACCCGACACGAATCACGAATGAAGACGATCTCCGCGCGGGGATTTGTTCGCGATTACGCGGGGAATCCAGCGCTTCTGGAATCAGCCTCTGCTGGGCAACATCTTCGAGATGATCGCGGCTACTGCGGTGGGCTCGTGCTGCCCGAGTGTGCCCTCGAGGGTGTAGGAGCGCTCGAAGGCGTTGGGGCCGGTAATCTGCATGTCCCAGGCATCGCTGGCTTGCGAGCCGAGGATGACGACGCGCCACTCTCCGGGGCGGTCGGCGAGGATGTGCTCAATCATTGCGATCAGATCGCGCCGGGACTGGGCATCGGCTGTGTTATGCATTTCTACCGTCACGGACATTGGAAAATTCTACGACATTCCGCGGCCAGCTCGCGCGGGCTGTCCGACAGGACATCCACAAAGGTAATTAGCCACGGACAACATCGGCTCCAATAATTGAAGAGATGGCGAAAGTCATCCATGGAGACCGGATGTCATCCCACAAAGCCCCTACAGGCTGCAAAGCATTGGCTGCAGCGCTGCTGTTGTTTCTGAATGCTGGAGTCGCTTTTTCGAGCGATAAGCTCATCGCACTAACCTTTGATGATGGGCCCCGGCCCTATGTTTTGTTTGGGACCAAGGGGGATCATGCTGGTGAACATGCTGGCGATCATCCTGCTCTGGGTTTGCTGAACGTGCTGGATGAAAATCACGTGAAGGCGACGTTTTTTGTGGTGGGCTGGCGGCTCTCGCCGAAGACCTGGGGAGACCGGCGTTACGAAGAGAATGTGGGAATCACCTGCCTCGACGCGGCGCAGCAACTCGTGCGGCGCGGGCACGAACTGGAAGACCACACCTATAGCCACATTGAACTGCGCAGCGCTGAGCGAAAACAGGGAGAGCAGTGGGTGATCGGCGATGTGAACCGAGGCGCGGAAGCGATCAGGGCGATCACCGGGACTCGGCCAAACTATCTTCGGCCCCCAGATTGGATTATTCCTGACGATGCGCGGCTTGCTCTCGAGCGGCAGGGTTATCACCTGCTGACCATTTCGCAGGAGAATCCGATTGCGCTCCGCGATGTGAATTCGCTTGACTATTTGTGCGCCAGAAAAGCGAGTGACTGCCCCAAGCCGTCTCTGGTTGATGCGGTGATTAAGCAGATCGAACAGCGGGAACGGCGGGGAGTTTTCACGCACATTCTCGCGTTTCATGAGTTGTCGACGACTACGGCGATCATGCCGGAATTGATTACCAGCCTCAAGGCGCGAGGCTACCGCTTCGTGACCGTGAGTGAGTACATGCGGCTGGTGGGAGGCAGGCCGTAGACGCGCTTTGCCGAGGATACCGGGCCCAGCCAAATTGCAACCGACTGTTCTATAGGTTTTCCTGGATGAACCGCGGACTGAGGTGAACGTCGAACTGTACGAGGGGTGAATCACCAATCGCCTTAAAGCTGTGGACCTCGCCGGCCTTGATGACAAAGACGTCTCCAGCGCTGCCCTCGAAGGTCTTGCCGCTTACTGTCCACACCCCGCGGCCTTCCTGGATGAACTGGATCTCGTCGTAAGGATGCCGATGCGGACCCGGTCCCGAACCGGGCTTCCCGTGGAACAGGAACACCGAAACGCCAGTATTGCCCTGTTCAGCTCCGACAAACTCATACGAACTACCAACAAAAGGCAGGTTCTCCTGGCGCACGTGATACATCGTTCGTTAACCCTCCTGTCGGATTTGATGACCGTGGCCCGGATTTGGCTCCAATGAGGGAAATCGCTCTCACGCTCATTGACGCTGGCTGCTCTTCCTGAATCGGTCAGCCCGCGAACGACAACTGGTTGCCGGGAGGCGCGGTGTCGGAGTCGTTGGCGGGGTTGGCGAATCTTCTTAGCTCGGGATATTTTTCGAGCAGCGCGGGTGGGGCTTGGACCCGTTTGCCGGTGATCATGGCTTTCAACTCTAACGCATTGACTCCGGCTTTGCTTTCGAAGTGGTTGTTGGTGATGACGTAGGTCGTCTGGGCGCGCTCGGCTACGTTTATGATGCGGTCTTTCCAGCCTGCGAGTTCCCTTTCATTGTAGAGATAGTTGTAGCGGTCGTTCCGGTTGTCGGAGTCGGGCGCAGCGTCGACAAACCAGTGGTCGTAATTGCGTCCGTGCAGGCGCACGTAGGCGAGGGGGGCGGTGACATGCTCGGTGGGAGCGAGCGAGTTGCCAAGCACGGGCTGATCGATGTTGCAGAAGGCGACATTTTTCTGGGTGAAGGCGGCGAGGGTTTCGGGGTTGTTCCAGCTGGAGTCGCGGACTTCGACGGCGCGGGGATACTCGATGAACTGGCGCAGGAGGCGGTCGAGATATTCGCGATTGAGCGAAGTGTTTTTGAAGGAGACGGGAAACTGGATTAGCAGCGCGCCGAGGCGACCTTCGGTGGCGAGAGCGTCGAGGCCCTCGCGGGTGCGGGCTTCGTCTTCGTCGGTGGGGCGAATGGTGGCGGCCGAGGTGGGCTCCATGACAGCGAGCGGCGAGTGGGTGAAGGCGCGATAGAGCTTGGCGGTAAAGAGGAAGCCGGGATTTACGGCCGCGACTCTCCTGCACCAGAGCTTGGCCAGTTCAGGCTTGAGCGGTCCGTAGAATGACGTGTTGATTTCGGTGGTATTGAAGAAACGCGCCAGATATTCCAGGGGATGCTGCTTGCGGCGGCGCATGCCGGGGGGATAGAAAATCCCGTCCCAGTCTTTGTAGGACCAGCCGGCGGTGCCGATGCGTATTTGGTGCACGTGAGTGGGAAAAGCGCGGGGTTGGGCTGAGGATTCCATGGATGGAACCGCAGACGATGGGCAGGGTCAGAGTAGCACACGAACTGGAGTGAAGGACCTTTTTCGGCAGCTTCACTCATTGTTGTTCGCACTTTGTCGTTCGTCATTCACGCCTTATCGTTCACGTCTTTTTCTCCCATAAAGCAATCAACTCCTGCGCCTCGCCCAGGCTCATGGCGGTCGCCTGCCGGGCCAGGCGGATCGCGTCGATTTTGTTTCCATGCGCCAGTGCCTGCTTCGCTGGTTCCAGTGCGGCCGCAAAGTCGCTGTCATTCGCCACGCTTTGAACGAACCGGCTCCTCGCGCCGGAACTTTTCGCTTGCGCGTTCGCGGCCTGCAAGGCTTTCACAGCTTCCGCATAGCGATTGCCGTAGGACACGGTGATGTAGGTTTCTGAGCCTCTGGGATCGTGGGTTGAGTCCACGCTTCCCCACGGGAATGACCAGTGGAGCGGGCGGCCCAGGATGGTCTCGTCCTCGGATAAACGCTCAAGGTGAAAATGCTGGCTGGGGATGGGATCGGTGAATAGGTACTGCAGGAGGCGATCATGAAAATCTTTGGTTGCGGCTTCAGTTTTGTCCGAATACGTGTCCCACGATTTTGGGCCGGGCGGGTAGAGGTCCGCGGTGAGGTTCACGGAGAGCAGCAGTTGACTGGAGAAGACCACGGTTGCCGAGATGTTTTTGCCGTCGATGTCGCCGGCCGGAAAACGATATTCCGTCCAGGGCATGCCGCTGGAATCGAGTCTGCGCGCGGCGGCGAACACGGCGCTGGCTTGAAATGCGTCCTTGGTGAGGGCCGCACCGATTGCAAAACCGTTGGGCAGGTGAATGGTTCCGTCCTGGCGGTCGATGTCAAACTTCAAGGGAGTGTCTTTGGTCATTGTGATCGTGTTCTCAAGGGGCGCGCTCTCGACAGCTTCGAGCCGGGCCAGAACCCATTTCGTTTGACTGGCTCTTCTCCACCTGCCGCGATAGAAAGCAGCATACAGGATCAGCAGGCAGATGCCGGCAACGATCAGCGCGATCGGAAGCGAATTGGCCGTCGGCTCGAATACGAGTGCATTGAGATTGAGAAACGGCATGGTGCAGAAAAGCGCGGTGAAGATCCAGGCAATCCAAACGAAAGCGAGCAGATTCTTGTTGCGAAGCAACTGCTCATAATCGCTTCCCTCCGGAGTGGGCTGCATCTCCTTGAGGAGGGATGGAAGTGATTCGGGGGGAATGCGCTTGGCGCACCACAATTCGGACATACTCTCGGGTAGCATGCGCTCGACGTTGTCGAGACTGGAACGAATGCCGCGGAGATAGTAGACGGCCGGTCTTGCGTCCGGCAGCGGGTGTGCCCCGCGAGGCGCGAGCACGTAGTTGTCGAGAGCAAAGGTGGCGCGACGGTTCTGGTTCCAGGGATCATCCGCGGTGAAGCTGGTTTCCGTCTTCACACGACAGGGATAGTAAATTTGTGTAACCGCCATCCAACTCCCCCTTTCCCTCGTACTCGCGGGGCCTTTCGAGCACTATTTCTGGTTGAGAATCCTCTCACACGACGTGGGACAAAACGAAAGAAACTTCTGAATGAGAAGGCGGATGGTTGTACGACGACACCTCGATCATCGGTCATTGGGGCGCGGTTTGGGGAACGGCGCCTTCAGGAGAGGCGGCTGGCGGAGTTGTGCTTTGGGCCGACAGGGCTTGATTCAGCTGGCTGGCTAGCTGCGCGGTTTGTTCGTTGGAGAGTTCGATGCGCCCTTCGAGTACGACGCTAAGGCCACCGGCGCCGATCTCCTGGAACTTGGCGGTTTGGACGGTCGCGGAATTCTGGATCGCGGCCGGAAGGGCAACTTTGAAATCGGATGCGGTGCGTGCCGCCGACAGAACCGATTGGGCGACTTGATCGCGTAAGTCGTCGCCCAGCGAGCCGGAGCGCAGCGCTTCTCCGAACATCCCGCTGGCATCGATGCGGCTAAACGTGGCCGCGACTTTCAACGTGTTCGGCGGGTCCAGAGTAGATTGGCCCAGAGTTGTGGTCAGCTTGAATTCAGCTTTGCCGTCGCCTTCCGCCAGTTCGGTCGCGGTTCGCTGACCGGCGCAGATCCACCGCTCGTAGTGCAACCATAGGGTGAGAACGCTTGCGGGAGCGGCGGGCGTGAGCGAGGCTTGGCGAACAGAGAGGCGCTCGCCACAGGTGACGGCCGTCTCGAGTTTAGCTCGCATAAGGTCGGTGATGTTCTGCTGCATTTGAGAAAGATCAGCGACCAGTTCGAGTTGAAACGTGCGCTGGCCACCCTGAGACGCGATCTGAGAAAGCACGCCCGAAACGGTAACCGGAACGGATTGACGCCCGAGCCGGATCACGTTATTCACCTTCGGAAGCGTGAAGGCGACATCCTGCGCATTGGCCAGGGTGATGCTCATCTCTCGGCCGAGCGCGAGTTGCTGGCGGGAGAAATCGGTGAGCGCTTTGTCGAGAGTCTCGGCGTGCTCGACGAGATCGGAGCCGGGAGCCTTGAGGTCGAAACCGTGGTCCAGCTTCTTTTCTTCCTGGTCCAGGTCGGAGTCGGCTTTGGCCAGCCGCTTGGCGATCTCTTTGAGGCCGGATTTCTGCGCTTCGGAGAATCCCTCCTGGAATTTCCTGGTACTGTTGCGCGCGTCCTCTACAGCAGAGTTGAGGGCGTTGCGAGGCGCGGAATCCGCAGTATTTTGATTGCGAAGCTGTTGCATGAGCACTTGCAGTTCCGATTGCGCTGTCTGGGTACTTTTCATGAGCGCCTGAAACTCGGCGACTTGCTGGCTCGTGGCCTGTACGGCGAGAACCTGGTGAAAGTCTTTTAAGTTGTCGCCTTCGGCGACTCCGGTCGGGCGATTGGAACCAGAGACACTGCCGTTTATTCCACCGCCCAGGCTGCTGCCCCCGCCGTGGCGCTGGGCAGCCGCCGCAATCGGATGGGCCAGAGCACATCCGAGAATGACGATGTTGATGGCCGAGAAGGAAACCCCACTTCGAAACATGACGCAAATCTCCAGGAAAACTGTAGGGATTCTAAGCGAATCGGCCAGTATGGAAGGAACACCAGAGCGCGCGTCAATCGGGCCAAAACTGGCGACCTGACCGAACTGGCGACGTACCTCTAGCTTGGGGCATGGGCAGGAAAAAAGCCAGTCATTTTACAGTTCTTTGCAAAATCTCGAACAGACTCGTTCGGCATTAATTAGCGGCGAAGGGCATTAGAGGAGCGTAACCGACGGCAACAGAAGGTTCCTCCACTACGCCGTCGTTTCCGCTCCGGCTCCGGTCGGAATGACAAGCGTTTTACTCCAGCGTCAACACTACCCAATAGACTCCCGTGGGATAGGTTTCGGTGCGGCTGTAGCAGGCGCCGACGGAGAAGCTGTGCAGCCTGCGGCTGGCGATGGCGTGGGCGCCCTCGCTAGGGAGGGTTTCCGGATGGAGGCTGGTATAGGTGAGAACCGTGGCACGCTCGGCAAGTTTGTGAACCGGGGAGGTTCCGAGTTTGTCGGCTTGGGCCATGGAGCAGGCGGCTTCGTCGGTCATGAGCAGATCGCGGCGCGGCAGATCGGGCTGGGCGTTCTGGTGGCGCATCTGGCTTACGGCTTGCGCGATGCGGTCTTTGACTTCAGCGGGGGAATAGTTGGGGAGGGCGTGGCCGAAATCCTGCACGATGTAGAGCCGGTCTCCGCTGCGAACGACGCCCAAGCCAACCACGTTGTAAGCGGCGTTGAGTAGGTTGGCGCGATGCGGCGGAGACAGCATGAGATGTTTGTGCCCATCCACGGCGTCATAATCGAGCGCGACGTTTTCTCCCTCCTGATCGAGTTGGAGCTTCGTTGTGGCGGCCAGGCGCACGGGCAGGGAGGGCTCGCCTTCGAATTGATGCGAAAGCTGATTCGCTTCAAGCATGGCCAGCGCGTGAGTACGAGCCGCTTGCGAGAGTCCGGGGTCGAGCGTGAGCGGGGGCGCTCCAGTTTGGCGGCGCGACCGGTTGGCTAAGGCGAGAAGCTGTTCTTCGGACTGAAATTCGTAATCGGTAAAGGGGATGTCGAGGGCTTTCGCGGCGGCGGGCTGCAAAGTGGCTTTCTGAATTGCCTGACCGGCAGTTCCGGGGGCCTGGGCCATCAGGCGGCTCGCCGGCTGAATGGTCGCGGCGCCCGTTAGCAGCAGGAGCGCCAACAATAATCTGGTAGCTCTATGCATCCAGTTGGACCACGCAACGAGATCCTGGGAGGGATCGAGTTTCCGGCTCACACTGGCCTATCGGCGCAAGATCGTTCAGGCCTAAACTTTGTTGCTGGTGCTAGGCTAGGGGTTGGAAGAAAGGGCGAGTAGTTACTTGTGACTATTGAACTAGGGATCAGTGGGGTCATTGGCCTGTTGTTTGGCAGCCTGCTTGCTTGGCTGGCGCTGCGTTCGCGCACGGCTGCGCTGCGGGAGCGTTTGTCGTTGACCGAGAAGGAATTAGCAGGTGAAAAGACCTATCTGGCGCGGCTTTTAGAGGATCAGCGAGGATTGGTGGAGAGCCGGGCGCGCTTCGAATCAGCTCTGGAATTGGAACGAAAGACCAGCAACGAGAAGATCGAATTATTGACAAAAAACACTGAGCGCGCCGCCGCGGACTTGCAGAATGCGTTCAAGGCGCTGGCTGCCGATGCTCTGAGAGACAACAGTACGTCATTTCTGAACACCGCCCAGCAAACTCTGCAGCGATTTCAGAGCCAAGCCCAGGGCGATCTCGATGCCCGGCAGAAAGCTGTGGCCGATCTGGTGACTCCGGTCCGTGAGTCGCTGAGCAAAGTGGACGCGCAGATTCAGCAGATGGAAGTTGCGCGCGGCGAGGCTTATGGCGACCTGAAGGCGCAGGTGCAATCTCTCATCGGCACGCAAAAGGAGTTGCAATCGGAAACCGGCAACCTGGTCCGGGCCCTGCGCACCCCGAACGTGCGCGGGCGGTGGGGAGAAATTCAGTTGAAGCGGGTGGTTGAGATTGCGGGCATGTTGCCGTATTGCGATTTTGCCGAGCAGGAAACCGTGACTGGCGAAAGCGGGCGACTCCGGCCGGATCTGGTGGTGAAGCTGCCCGGTGGAAAAAACGTCGTGGTCGATGCGAAGACACCGCTGCAGGCTTTTCTGGATGCCTTCGAAACTACGGATGAAGAGGCGCGTCGCGTGTGCCTGGCCAATCACGCCCGCCAGGTGCGCGACCACATGAAGACGCTGAGCGGCAAGAATTATTGGGAGCAGTTCGAGGCCACGCCGGAATTTGTGGTGATGTTTCTGCCAGGGGAAACATTTTTCAGCGCGGCGCTGGAGCAGGATCCTACGCTCATTGAGCAGGGAGTGCTGCAGCGGGTGATTCCGGCCTCGCCCACGACATTGATTGCGCTGTTGAAGGCTGTGGCTTACGGATGGAATCAAGAGAAGCTGGCGCGCAACGCACAACAGATCAGCGCGCTGGGAAAAGAACTGCACGACCGACTGCGGAAGCTCGCGGGACACATCACGGGGGTGGGAACGAATCTGGACCGCGCTGTCGAAGCTTATAACCAGGCGGTTGGATCACTAGAGAACCGCGTATTGGTTTCGGCCCGCAAATTCACGGAGTTGGGAGCGTCGGTGGCAGAAGATATTCCGGAACTGGAGCCGATTGAGACGACGGCGCGAGCGCTGTCGTTTGAGTGGGACGATGATCCGATCCTGGAAGTTCCTAAAAAAGACGACCGTAAGGCAGGATGACCAACTTGACCGGTTAGGCCGCCCCGGCAAACAATTTCGGCCCTACCAGCAAGATTTCTCTGAATTGGCAGGCCGGGGCGAAAGCCCCGTGATATTTCGGGGGATCGTACGGGGCGCTTGAGCGCCGCTCTTCAACGTTACGCACTCGCGGCGCCGGAGACCTGTCTGGTGAAAAGCGGCAGCATTGTTTCGCGCGAGTTGGACTAGGTAATAGTCATTCGAGCGCATCATGGTCGGGTGTACCTCTCAATTGGATCCCTCCAACATCCCGTAGAGGGCTCTTCATCATCATATTTCGGTGAGAGTGCGAATCCTTCAGACGAGCGCACCGCTCTTAAGCCTAAGAATCGCAAGGGGAAACAGATACGGAATCCCACAGAAACATCCAGAAATACATAGTTGGCGTTCGAAAATGCATCTATAATTTCGGAAGTGGTTTTATACAGGGGACTTAGCCTTCCGGAAATGGGAACTGACGTGGCAGCGAAGTTGCTAATAAAGGGCCGGTGGGATGCGTCTGCTGAGGCGCGAAGACGTAGTAAAGGGATTCTGCCGAAGCCCATGAATCGGGAAAGCCAAGCTCGTTTTGTTGCCGTCCTGTTGTTCCTACTGACAGTGGCTGCCGTGGTGTTTGCGGGCTTCAATTTCCAGACGGAACAGAACTCGAGCGCTCCTGACGATGGCGTCTGGTGGGTCGAGCACAACGGCCACCTCGTGGCGGACCGGGTTGACCCGAACGGACCGGGCGCGAAAGCCGGCATTAAGACCAACGATCAGCTGGTTTCGGTCAATGGCCAGGAGATCAAGGGCACGCCCGGGCTGGTGCGCCAGCTTTACCACACCGGTATTTGGGCGAAGGCGACGTATTCGCTTATTCGTGATTCGGTCGCACTCGATTCTAACGTCATTCTGGCACCCGCCGACCGGTCTCTGAACAATTGGCTGCGGCTGATTGCCATGATTTACCTGGGAATCGGCATATATGTTCTGCTGCGGCGTTGGACCGCGCCCGGCTCCACGCACTTCTATATTTTTTGCCTGGTATCGTTTATCGCCTATTCGTTCAAGTACACCGGCAAGTTCAACGACTTTGACTGGACCATCTACTGGAGCAACATCGTAGCCTGGGTACTCCAGCCGGCGCTGTTCCTGCACTTCGTTCTGACATTCCCGGAGAAGCGAGAATTCGTGCGCCAACGTCCCTGGCTGCTCGCCTTGGTCTATCTCCCCGGCGCCATGCTCCTTGGAAGGCATATTTTCGCTTTGCGGCTGGCGCAGGCCAGTGGATACCTGCGCTGGGACATGGACCGCCAGGAAATGGCGTACGGCGCGTTGCTGTTTGTGATTGCAGCTGCGGTGTTGTGGAACAGTTATCGGCTGGCGAGCACAACCATCCTGCGCCAGCAACTCAAGTGGGTCACGCGCGGAACGATTCTCGCCATCATCCCTTACACGCTGATTTACGTAGTGCCGTACCTGATGGGTTCGTTGCCGGGCACGTGGATGAAGCTGTCGGTGCTGTCTCTGTGCCTGCTACCCCTTACGTTCGGCTATGCCATCTTCCGCTATCGCTTGATGGATGTGGATCTGATCTTCAAGCGTGGTGTGGTTTATACACTGGCCGCGGCGACGGTTGTGGGAATGTATTTTGCGCTGGTAGCCGGGGTGGCGACACTTGTGCAGAGGCAGCAGCCCGGCACCGGGCCTGTTGGGTTGATCCTGGCGATGGTGGTGACGGCGCTGTTGTTTGACCCGATACGCAAGTGGATTCAAGAGCGAGTGGATCACGCCTTTTACCGCACGGTGTACGACTATCGGCGAACGCTGTTGGAATTTGGGCGTGAACTCGGTTCCGAAACCGATTTGAATGCTCTGCTGTCGTCGGTGCTCGACCGGTTGTCGCGGACCCTGGCTGTCGACCACATTGCGATCTTTCTGCGCGATGAGGAAACCGAACAGTTTGTCGTTGCGAAGTCCATGGGTATGAATCCCACGGGCAACCTAGACCTCACTTTCCTGAGCGCGCCCCGGCCAGAGCCCGCGGGACACATGTTCTTTGAGAACACGCACCAGGTGCCGCGCGAGACCGAAGGATCGCAGGATGCGATTGCCCGGCTGGATCTGAATTACTACATTCCGTGCCGCGCCCAGCAGAAAACCGTGGCCGTGCTGGGCCTGGGAAAAACCACCAAGGGCGACTATTTATCGAGCGAGGATATCGAATTGCTCGAGACTCTCGGCGGCTACCTCGGCATCGCGATCCAGAACGGTCGGCTGTATGCGTCACTGCAGCAGAAAGTAGCGGAGTACGAGCGCCTGAAGGACTTCAACGAAAACATTGTGGAGTCGATCAATGTGGGCGTCATGGCGCTCGATATGGAAGACCGCATCGAGAGCTGGAACGCGCAGATGGAAGTGATGTATGCCATGCCGCGCTGGCAGACGCTGACGCAGCCAGTACGCGGAGTCTTCCCCGCGGAATTTGTGGAAGAGTTCTACCGGGTGCGGCAGAATCCGGGAATCAACAACTTGTATAAATTCCGGCTGCAAACCCCGGCGGGCGAGACGCGCACGGTCAACGTGGCGATTGCGCCCCTGGTCACGCGCAAGTTCCAGGTAATCGGCCGGTTGGTGATCATGGATGACATCACCGAACGAGTGGAACTCGAAGGCCAGCTTTCGCAGGCTGACAAGCTGTCGTCGATCGGTTTGCTGGCGGCCGGCGTGGCGCATGAAGTGAACACACCGCTGGCGGTGATTTCGTCGTACACGCAGATGCTGGCCAAGCAACTGCAGGGCGATCCGCAGAAATCAGGATTGCTGGATAAGATCACGCGGCAAACTTTCCGGGCGTCGGAAATTGTCAACAACCTGCTGAACTTTTCGCGCACCAGCGGCACTGAGTTTGGCGACGTGGACGTCAACAAAGTCATCACTGACACGCTGGCGTTGCTCGAGCACCAGTTCAAGATCGCCAAGGTGCAAGTACATTCCGATTTGACCGCTGGGATTTCACCTATTCAGGGAAATCCGGGACGGCTGCAGCAGGTATTTTTGAATCTGTTTCTCAATGCCAAAGACGCCATGCCGGGCGGCGGGCGGCTCAACGTGGCGACCAGCAATGGCGAGATGGTGAGCGTGCGAGTTTCCGATACCGGGTCGGGGATTGCGCCGGAACATATTCAGCGCATTTACGATCCGTTCTTCACAACGAAGACCGCACCGAAAGAGGGCCAGAACCGTGGCACGGGGCTGGGATTGTCGGTGACCTACGGCATTATCCAGGAACATGCGGGGAAGATTCGAGTGGAAAGCAATCCGGGATCAGGGACGACGTTCGCTCTGGACTTTCCGCTGAGCAGGAAGGCAGTGCATGTCTGAGGCAGCAGTCATTGCGCGGGGCACCTTGAACGGAACGACGAACGGATCCTCCAGCGACCGTCCGTCGCCGTCGGGTTCGGTGCTGATCATTGACGACGAAGCCGAGATTCGCGAATCGCTGCAGACGCTGCTCGAGATGGAGGCCTTCGAGGTGGAGACCGCGGTGAGCGGCGAAGATGGCCTGGCGCAAATGGCGGACCATCCGTTTGATCTGGTGTTGCTCGATCTGGCTCTGCCGGGTCGCGACGGGATGGAGATTCTGGCCGAGATTCGCTCGCATGATGCTCGCCTGCCCGTCATCATGATTACGGCGTACGGCACGGTGGAAAATGCGGTGCGAGCCATGCAGTCGGGCGCAGCGAATTTCGTACAGAAACCGTGGGACAACGAAAAACTTCTTGCCGATGTGCGTGCCGCGGTCGGCTGGCGGCGGGCAGAAGAAGAAAATATCCAGCTCAAGCGCGCACTGAAACAGCGCTACAACTTCGAAAACATTGTGGGCAAGAGCGAGCCCATGCTGAAGATTTTTGACCTGGTGGCGCAGGTCGCGAACAGCCGGTCGACTGTGCTGTTGCAGGGTGAAAGCGGTACGGGCAAGGAAGTCATTGCCAAGGCGATTCATCTGAACTCGCCGCGCCGCGATCGGCCGTTTGTTCCAGTCAATACCGGGTCGATGCCGACCGATCTGCTGGAGTCGACGCTGTTCGGCCACGTCAAAGGGGCGTTCACGAGCGCCATCGCGTCGAAAAAAGGTTTGTTCGAAGTGGCGGACAAAGGGACGCTGTTCCTCGACGAAATCGCCACCATGGGGCTGGAGACGCAGGCCAAGATTCTGCGCGTGCTGCAGGACCGGCGTTTCATGCATCTGGGCGGCATTCAGGAAATTCAGGTGGATGTGCGCATCATCGCCGCCACCAACATTGACTTGCGCCATATGGTGCGGGAGGGACGCTTTCGCGAGGATCTTTTTTACCGGCTCAACGTAATTACGGTTGAACTTCCGCCGCTGCGGCAGCGCAAGGAAGACATTCCTCTGCTGGTGGAATTCTTTCTGAAGAAATATGCAGAAGAAAATGGGCGGCCCACGCCGCGAATTACTCCCGAGGCGCTGCGTCCGCTGATGGCTTACTCCTGGCCGGGGAATGTGCGCGAACTGGAAAATGTGATCGAACGCGCCGTCGTGCTGTCGTCCGGACCAGAGATCAGCATGGACCTGCTGCCGGATTCCATGATGGGGCGCGGTTCCTCACTCACCCTGCACGACCCGCCGTCGGACGCGTCGTTGTTTGAGATTGTCGAAGATGTCGAGCGCCGCGTGATCACCGACATGCTCGAACGCTGCAACTGGAATCAGACTGAAGCCGCCGAGCGGTTTCATGTACCGCTGTCAACGCTGAACCAGAAAATTCGGCGGCTGAATATTGAGATTAAGAAGAAGGGGCGCGGGTAGGATTTCCAGTTCTCGGCCCTCAAGCCCGAAGCACCATTCTGTTTATGGCTTCTCTTACTCGAGGCAGCTGGACCATGCTCGCGGGGTCTTCTGTGGCCGCCGCAGGCGTGGTTTTGTACACGCAGCTAGGCGCGCTGGTTAACCTAAGATTAAGTTCCGCGGTGGTCGACGCTGCCTTTATGACAAGCTTCGGTGCAACTGTAGGCGGATCATTGGCGGCGCTAGTGGCTTCGGTGGTGTGGGCGCGAAAGGCGCTCGCTGGTCGCGTGCTGGCGGCGGCAATTTTCGTTGGTGCCGCAGGCCTTTTAGTCGGAACACTTGGGAACATCAACGTCCACGGCCCCAGTGCCATACTTCTCTTTGTCCTCCCCTTTGCAGTTGTAGACTCCGCCCTGCTGTTTTGCATTTTCGTCAGTCGTCAGGCGTCTCGCTGATTCAAATGCGCCCTGCGAATCGTTGACGAAGGACGCGCCTCAATGCCGTCTCTGACGACAACCGGCTGATCGCTGACAGCGTTCTCTGTTATAGTTCGGTCAAGCCGGTGCGTCGCCCACGATGCCAGGCTTTCCGAATCGCATGGACTGGGATCGCCCACGGAGTTTGCCAAAGAGAAGGTCCAGTCGGTTCAGGATTACATTTTGCTGGCCGCGCAATCGGTCGGCAATCTGTTTCGCAAGCCTTTTTACTTCGCCGACATGGTGCAGCAGGCTGACCTGATCGGAGTGGGGTCGCTACCGATCGTGGTGCTGACCGGTTTTTTCACCGGCGGAGTGCTCGCGCTGCAAACTGCAAATACGCTGCAGCGCTTCGGATCGATCACCCTGATCGGCGAACTGGTTTCGACCTCCATGATCCGCGAACTGGGGCCCGTGCTCACCGGGCTGATGGTTGCGGGACGCAATTCTTCGGGCATGGCCAGCGAACTCGGGTCGATGGTGGTAACCGAGCAGATTGACGCGATGCGCGCACTCGGCACCGATCCGATGAAGAAGCTGGTGACGCCGCGCGTAACCGCGACCGTGTTCATGCTTTTCTTCCTCAGTATTATTTCCGATCTCGTGGGGCTGGCCGGCGGGCTGATGGTGGCCAAACTCTTTCTCGCTCTCGACGCCCGCCAGTACTGGGCGAATGCGTGGCAGACGCTGGTGTTTCAGGATATTTTCATGGGTCTGCTGAAGCCAGTGATGTTCGGTTTCATCATCGCGACCATCGGCTGCTACTACGGCATGAGCGCGCGTGGAGGGACGCAAGGAGTGGGCCGCGCGACAACGCAGGCAGTGGTAGCCGCGTCGGTCTTGATTCTGGTCACGGATTTCTTTGTTACCAAGCTGCTGATTTCTATTCTGTCGTTCAAGTAGGACAACGAGTAAGACGAGTCACCGCATGTCCGCGCCCACTCTACCGATCGAACGCGCTGCCGCCGTTGCCGGGCCGCAGTCGGGGTCTGCCATTGTGTTCGACGATGTGCATCTCGCGTTCGGGGACAATCATGTTCTGCGCGGGATTTCGTTCAAGCTGCCATTTGGAGAAACCAAAGCACTGTTTGGCGTTGCAGGGTCGGGCAAAAGCACGATTCTGAAACTCGCGCTGGGACTATTGCCGCCGGACTCCGGACGCATCACCGTTCTGGGCAACGAAGTCACCGAGATGCGCGAGGGGGATCTGTTCCCGTTGCGCGGCCATCTGGGCATGGTGTTTCAGGAGAGCGCGCTGTTCGATTCGCTGACTGTGCGGGAGAATGTTGCTTACCGGCTGATGGAGGAGCGCGGCGTCTACGATGATTCGATCGACGTGCGTGTGCGCGAGTCTTTGCGCTTCGTGGAGCTGGAGCACACCGTGGACATGTTTCCGTCGGAACTTTCAGGAGGCATGCGGCGGCGCGTGGCGATTGCCCGCGCCATTATTTCGCAGCCGGAACTGCTGCTCTATGATTCGCCGACCGGCGGCCTCGATCCGGTTACTTCCAACACAATCGTTGAATTAATTATGAAGCAGCGCGATGTTTACCGCACCAGCTCCCTGCTGGTGACGCACCGCCTGCAAGATGCTTTCACGCTGGCCACGCATGAATTCGACCCGCGATCCAATCAAGTGCGCTCGCTGCCGCGCGGGCAGTACTGCGACGTGCCGATGAGCTTTCTGATTTTGCGCGACGGCAAGGTCATTTTCGACGGCGATGTTCGGCAACTGGCGCACAGCAAGGACGAGTACATCCGGGAATATATTTCGTAGGTTCTTACTTCGCGCCATCACTTCGAGGCTGACGCTAAACTCTTCCCCGCCTCAATAAACGATTGCACGTTGCTTTTGTCGATCATGCCTGAGCCGGTGTCGACGAAGCTGGGGATCGGGGAGAAGCTGTCTTTGGACCAGTCTGTGTCGAGCGACAACGGCTTATGGTGATAGAGATTGTCGAGCATCTGCATGCCGACGAAGGCCATGGTGTAGGGCTTCTGGGCGATGGTGGCGGCGATGACTCCTTTCTGAATCCAGTCGAGCGTCTCCTGGTCGGTGTCCATGGCGATGACAACCTTTCCGGTGACGTGATAGCTGTTGAGGACGCCGGCGACTTCCTTACCGGATTGGGCTTCAAGACAAACGAAGCCGTCAACCTTGCCGCGCTCTTTGCCGACAATCTCGGTGGCGGTGTCGAATGCGATGCGAGGATCGCCCTGGATGTCGACGACGCGGGTAATCTTGATCTCTGGCGTTTTGGCCAGAGCGTCTTTGTAGCCGCGCAGGCGGTCCTGCAAGTTTGGCTGGTCGGGCATGGTGAAGGCGACGACGTTGCCCTTGCCCTTGAGTTCCTGCGCCAGTCGCAAGCCACCGGTGAAGCCGGCCTGATAATTATTCGTGCCGACGAAA
>Ga0210389_10000518_pt1 | contig 34963 bp, 26 predicted proteins | sample IncBWH28OmetaG_FD_160127 | JGI IMG/M metagenome (GOLD analysis project Ga0210389, IMG submission 160127) | Forest soil microbial communities from Barre Woods Harvard Forest LTER site, Petersham, Massachusetts, United States - Inc-BW-H-28-O ... | reverse complement strand
GACGAACGCTCGCTGACCAGCCAGCACCGCGACAAATTGCTGGCGGCGATCGCCCAAGTGCGCAAGACCGACTCGATCGAGGAGTTGGATAGCCTGCAGCAGGACGCCGACGACTTCCTGCGCGAAACGCTCGAGTGCTACGACAACGGCGCCATCGAGGAAGGCGACCTGTCCGCCTATAGCCTCGTGCTCGAACAGTTTCATCACGCAGTGGCCGATCGCCGCGCGGTGATCGGCGCGAGCCCGGTCAGCCTTTCACGCGTCCGGGCGTGACAAAAAATGCCTCGCGCTGATTAGAACCCGATCAGCCGGCGGACGAGGCCGACGACATTGGTGTGATGGCGCCGGTGGATGCGCCGCGACGCCGGCGACGCATCGTCCGAAGCGGACGCCTGAGAGACGTTGCGGCCGGGCCCGATCGATTCAAACTGCGCCTTCTGCTCGTCGTTCAATTCGCCATAGAGATCGTCGAGCGAAGCCTTCACGGTTTCGACCGCCTGCAGCATCGTGTCGAGGCGCTTGCCGGCGGCGGAGAGCCGCGCGGGCGGTGTAAGCGTCTGATCGGGTTCGCAGGTGCCTTTGAGCATGTCGGCGGCTTTGGCGCTGGCATCCTTCAGGTTGTTGAGGCTTACCCGCTGCGCATCGGTCGGATGCAACCGCTGTTCGAGTTCGGCGGCAGGCCAATCCGCTGCGGCTGCCTGGGCATTGCCGCAGTCGCCTTGTGCAAGCACGCCGACCGAGCGGCCGCGCCGCTGGTCCTGACCCAGAGCCGTCAGCCGCGCCTTTTGCTCGTCGTTGAGCAGGCCGTAGAAATGATCGAGCGGCGGCTCGACCAGCCGGACCGCTGAGATTATCGCTTCAAGACGTGATTGCATCGCGGCAAGCCGGCCCGGCGCGGTCGAGGCCACCTGGTTTGGACAGGCGGCCTTGATCGTCTGCGCCGCCTGCACCGAGGCGTTCGCCAAATCGTCGAGCGCCTTGCGCTGTTCATCATTGGGGTTGAGCGCCTGCTGAATCCGGTCGATCGGCAGGCCCGCAATTTCCTGGCTGTCATCGCCGCACATTTGCGCCAATTCGTTGGGTTCGCTCGGCGCGGGATTGGCATCCGCCGAGGACGGCGCCACCGCGCGGGACGACGGCAGGTAGCCGGTCAGGTCGTCATAGCCGTAGGGCGCGAAGATGCCGGCATAGATATCGCCGTAGCCGTAATCCCAGAGCGAGGGGTCGTAGCCCCACATCGTGTAGTCATAGAGGTCGTAATAGGCGAACGGCCAGAACAGCGGACCGACCCAGCCAAAGCCGCCATGGCTGTGACGCCACCAACCGCCATGCAGGTTATGGCCAGCCAATCCAGCGGTCGCCGCCACAGCCGCGATATGCGCGCGGGCGGCAGGGTTATGTAGCGCAGCTCGGTTATGCAGCGCGCCGGCAACGGCGTGCGCGGCGAGCGCATGATGAACGGCGTTGGCACGGATGCCGGCTTGCTGATGGCTCAGATTTCCGTTCATATTGTGGATTGCTGTGGCGCGATTGCCGCGAAAACTCGAACCGCCGGCCGCGCGCGAGAATGCGGCCCGGCCGCCGACATGGCGTCCGCCGCCGGAAAACCGTGCCCCGCCCGACCTTGCGCCGGCAAATCGCGCACCACCGCCGTGGAAGCCGCCGACATGTCCCCCACCTCCGCGCATACCACCGAAATGACCGCCACCACCGAAGTGGCCACCACCGCCGTGACCGCCACCGCCGTGACCGCCGCCGCCATGACCGCCGCCGCCGTGACCACCACCGCCGCGACCCGCGGCGGCGCCCGAAAGCGCAATCGAAAGCACAATCACGGAAAGCCATTTGATCTTTGACATGGCAGCCTCCTCACCCCCGTAGTCACGAGACCCGGCGCGTTCGCAACCGCGAAATTCAAGCGGCACATTGGGTCATTTCATTGGAAACGCCGGCGCAACCGCGCGGGTTCCCGCCGGGGCCGGCCGGAGAGCCTAAAATCGCCGTAAGGAACACGAGGCCTGCGGCGATTGTTACTCGCCCTCGCGAAGCCGCCGATATACCGCGCCCAGCACGTTGCAATAGTCGTCGGTCCAGACCCGCTGGCTGGCGTTGGCGTCGGTTTCTTCCCATGGCTCGGATGAGGCGAGCTCGCCGACATCGGCGTCGTCGCGCGCCGACACCACGACATTGGTCGAGAAGATGTATTCACCGTCCCGGCCCGAGTCTTCGTTGTAGACCCAGCTCTTGAGACCGTTGGCGTCGGCGATGCCGACAACGACGCTCGCCAGTTCCAGATGCCGGTTCGAGACGTGCATCAGCACTGCGCCTTGAGGACCAAGCTTGTCCTTGTAGATCGCCATCGCCTCTTTGGTCGCGAGATGGATCGGGATCGCATCCGACGAATAGGCGTCGACGATGATCAGGTCATATATGCCGTCCGGTTCGCGGGCAAAGGTCAGCCGCGCATCGCCGATCACGGGCTTGAGGTCGGGCTCGCAATTCTTGATATAGGTGAAGTATCTCGGATCGCGCGCCGTATCGACCATCGACTGATCGATCTCGAAGAATTTCCAGGTCTCGCCCGGCGCGGCCGTGCAGGCCAGCGTGCCCGAGCCAAGGCCGATCACCGCGACCCGAAGCGGCGCACCCTTGCGCTCGCGGATCGCGCTGATCGCCCGCCCGATTCCGCCGTCCTTCTGGTAGTAGGTGATCGGCTCGGGGCGGCCTTGAACCGGAGTGCCATCGTCATTGCGGAATTTCTCGGCGCCGTGGATCGTGGTGCCGTGCATCAGCACATGGTACCGGCCGTACCGCGTGGTCACGATCTTGTGGACGCCGAAGAAGCTGCGCACGGTCTCCACGCGCCCATCGTCGGACGGATAGAGGCGGACCAAAACGAGCGCGAGCGCCGCCAGCGCGGCGAGCTTGAACCGTGCGGCATTGAGCACCAGCGCGAGCAGCATCCCCAGCGCCGCGACGCCGCCCGCCAGATAGACCCGCTGATCCTCGAACCAGTCGGACACGTCGCCTTTTCCCAGCGACGGCACGATCAGCGCCACGGCGAGGACAACCAGTAGCGGCCAGAACCAGCGGCTCCATCGCGGCCATCGCTCGTCGCCAGGCGGCCGGCACAATGCCGCGAGCACCACCAGGATCGGATACTCCGCAACCCACGAGAACACATTGGGTGCGATCAGCCCTGCGAACAGGCCGCCGATCATGCCGCCGAACGACAGCGCCACGTAGAAGCCGGTGAGATATTTCGCAGGCGGCCGCGTCCGCGCGAGTTCGCCGTGGCACGCCATCGCAATGACGAAGAAGCAGAGTTGATGGCCGCCCAGGGTCAGTAGCAGGTTTTGTTCGCCGCCAACCGCCAGCAACACAATGACGCCCGCGATCGCGGCCGGCTGTGCCCACAGCACCCATTTGTGCGGCAGCAGCGGGCGCGACTGGAACACCAGCACCCAGGTCAGGAGATAAAGCGAGAGCGGCAGCACCCACAGCAGGGGCGCCGCGGCGACGTCGGTCGAAATATGCGCCGTCACCGCGATCAAAAGACCTGACGGCACCGCGGCGAGGAAAATCCAGCGCAAGCGTGTTGCCCAGGAAGGGGCCGGCGCGTTGCTCTCCGCAGCAAGCGTCGCCGCCGGCAATGCCGGCGAACGCCAAAGCAGGAAACCGCATGACGCGATCAGGACGATCAACAGGCCATAGCCACCGGTCCAGATCAGATTCTGCGTCCTTAGGCTGAAGATCGGCTCGAGCACCAGCGGGTACGACAACAACGCGAGGAAACTTCCGATATTGGACGAGGCATAGAGAAAGTAGGGATCGGCGCCATCGGGGTGGCCGGTGCGGACGAACCAGGCCTGCAGCAGCGGGTTGTTCGCCGCGAGCGCAAAGAACGGCAGGCCGATCGAGGCCACGAACAGGCCGAGCAGCCACAGCGCGTAGCCGCTGGCCGGCGGTTCGCCCCAGCGCGCCGCTATCGCCAGTGGCAGCGACGCCAACGCGACGAGCAGCAGTACTAAATGCACGACGATCGGGATCACGCGGCTTTTGATCCGCATCAACAGATGCGCATAGACATAGCCGGCGAGCAGCAGCGACTGGAAAAACACCATCGCCACCGACCACACCGCCGGAGACCCGCCGAGCCGCGGCAGCACCATTTTGGTGAACAGCGGCTGCACCGAAAACAGCAAGAGCGCGCTGACGAAAATCGCCGCCGTATAGATCACAAGGACCAGCCGGTTGCGCGACGAGGCGGACGGCTGACCTTTAGCCAATTCGGCAGCGGACATGAAAACTCCGGTAATGACCCCGGCAGAGAGGGCGGCGCAATGGAGCACATGGCATCAATGCGGGCAATCCAGTGGAGTGGATTTGACATTCGCTACCCGCCTGGCCGCGAATTCGTAAAGCGAATGTCAAATCCTAAACTCCACCAGGAACTCGAATTTGCTAGTGGTCCTTTGATTCTTAACATTCGCAAAGGCGCCCCGCTGAGAATGTTGGAATCGGACCACTAGACCCGATCAAACCGCTGTGCGGGCGGCCAATGGTTCGCTATGTAATTCCTTCGTCATTCCGGGATGGTCCGAGGCGACAAAATTGATATTCAAATTTTCGCCGAGGACCAGACCCGGAATCTCGAGATTCTCAGGTGCGCAACTGCGCACCGTCGTTCGATGCTTTGCATCGCCCCGGAATGACGTAGCCATTGCAAATCCTGTATGAAGCCAGCATGAACGAAACGGACGTCGTCATCATCGGTGCGGGGCACAACGGCCTCACCTGCGCGGCCTATCTCGCGGCCGCCGGCCTCCGTGTGAAGGTCGTCGAGCGGCGCAAGGTCGTGGGCGGCGCCGCGGTGACCGAAGAGTTTTTCCCGGGTTTCCGCAATTCGGTCGCGGCCTACACGGTGAGCCTGCTCAACCCGAAAATCATTGCTGATTTGAAACTTTCCGATCACGGCCTGAAGATCGTCGAGCGCCGCGCACAGAATTTCCTGCCCGCCCCCGACGGCAGCTCACTGCTCACCGGAGAAGGCCGCACCCGCGACAGCCTTGCCAAACTCAGCCCGCGCGATGCCGAACGGCTCGATGAATTCAACCGCCGATTAGAGGAAATCGCCGACGTGCTGCGCGCCTTCGTGCTGCGCGCGCCGCCGAACGTCGTTGAAGGTTTTGGCGTAGACGCGATCCGCGAGGGTTTTAACGCGCTGGGCACGGCAAACTTGCTGCGCCGGCTTTCGCTGGAGCAGCAGCGCACCTTGCTGGATTTGTTCACGCGCTCGGCCGGTGAGATGCTGGATGACGTATTCGAGAGCGACCTGATCAAGGCACTGTTCGGCTTCGACGCCATCGTCGGCAATTATGCGAGCCCCTACGCGGCGGGTTCGGCTTACGTGATGCTGCACCATGCCTTTGGCGAGGTGAACGGCAAGAAGGGCGTCTGGGGCCATGCGATCGGCGGCATGGGCGCGATCAGCCAGGCCATCGCCAACGCGGCGCGGCAGGCCGGCGCCGAGGTCACAATCGATGCCGGCGTGCGCGAGGTGATCGTGGAGCGTGATCGCGTCACCGGCGTCGTGCTCGACAATGGCGAGACCGTCCGCGCGAAATATGTCGCTTCCAGCGTCAACCCCAAACTGCTCTACACCCGCCTTGTGCCGTCAGGTGCCCTGGGGAGCGACTTCCTCGCCCGCATCAAAAACTGGCGCAACGGCTCCGGCACTCTCCGGATGAATGTGGCGCTGAGCGCGCTGCCCTCGTTCACGGCACTACCGGGCAACGGCGATCACCTCACCGCCGGGATCATCATCGCCCCCGACCTCGGCTATATGGACCGCGCGTGGCAGGACGCACGCAGCCAAGGCTGGAGCCGCGAACCCATTGTCGAGATCCTGATCCCCTCAACGCTCGACGACAGCCTCTCGCCGGCCGGGCATCATGTCGCGAGCCTGTTCTGCCAGCATGTCGCGCCGGAACTATCGGGCGGACGTTCCTGGGACGACCATCGCGAGGAAGTCGCCGACCTCATGATCGCGACGGTGGATCGATTCGCGCCGGGCTTTGCGAACAGCGTGATCGGGCGGCAGATTCTTTCGCCGCTCGACCTGGAACGCCAGTTCGGCCTTCTGGGCGGCGACATCTTCCACGGCGCGCTGACGCTGAACCAGTTGTTCTCGGCGCGCCCGATGCTCGGCCATGCCGACTATCGTGGACCGCTGAAGGGGCTTTACCACTGTGGTTCCGGCGCCCATCCTGGCGGCGGCGTCACCGGCGCGCCCGGCCACAATGCGGCGCGGGTGATCCTGAGCGATCATCGCGCGCTGTTTGGATAAGCGGTGGATAGGCTGTGGATAAGCGGTAGTTTCTTGGTAGTGTCTCAGTTTGAAATCTCAACGGCCTCTCGGTGAGCAATATGAAAATTCAAACTTAGACACTACCGGTTTCTTGGTGGTGTTCCAGTTTGAAACCACAGCCTTTCGCTCTCTCTAATCCTCCGCCAGCCACGTCAGCACCGCGCGAAAACTGAGGCTGCGCGTTCCCGCCAGTGTGGTGCCGAACACCTCAGCCGTGTCGCCGGAAAAGGTGCCGGTAAAACCGCTGCTGACTTCCTGCCCGCCGAGCAGCGGGCGGACAAAAGGATCGGCAAAGGGCGTGTGCTGATTGGTGACGAATTCACCCTTCCAGGTGCCGTCGCCGACGCTGTAGCGGCCGACCGACCAGAAATAGGGACCACCGCCCACGAGTTTGCCATCCCTGAGAAAGAGAACCCCGCTGTCGCGGCCTCGCACGCCGTCGAGCATGTGGATGTGGACGGAGTAAAGCCCGTTCCTCATTGACCAGACCGATGTTCGCTTCCCAATGCCCCGCCCATCTGAGCCTCGAACCCTGGCCTTTGTCGCGCTCTGAGCCAGGTTCGACAACGCTTTGAATCGTCGCAGTATGTTTCGGTGCATAGCTTGTGGATGAGCTTTGCATTGGCTGTGAAGTGATGTGGATAAAATGTCGGTTTGCCGAATCCACATTTCGGCAAGCGGCTTTCGTCCTGTGTGTGGTTGTGGATCGCGGTGCCGTTTGAAGCAGACACGTCGATGCCCACGCGTCCGGCCAACGAACGATCCATTAACGAATTCAAAACGATCGTAAGGAAGTCTTAACCATAACTTCACTTGCCGGAAGACGATGCTGGCTGTGGAGAGAACGAGCGGTGAATTTGAGGCGGCGGATGAAGCACCTCAAAGGATGGTTCGAAAACCGCCGCTATGCCATTGCGTCTTAATTTGTTTTTAACAAATTGGACGCACCTGTGGCAGATCAGGTCCCAAGGGCCGATAAACGTGTGCCCGCACCAGCCAAAACTAGAAGAACAAGGTGAACGAAGCTTTAAACTGGGTCATAGGGAGCCGGCCCGCTCGTCTGACCGCCCACTCACCTCACCCCGCGAATGACCACGACACTCACCCCACTGACCCACCGCGCCACATTAGCGATCGGCGACGAGACTGCCGCACGGCGTATCGCCGATCTCCTCACCGAAGCCCTCGACGAGGGCGAGGCCGCGGTCGCCGCCTTCGAAGGCCCGACCGGGCGCTGGGACATCACCGTGCATTTTGCCGAGGCCCCCGACGAGGGCTCAATCCGCGAATTCGTGCGGCTCGCTGCCGGCGAGGAGGCGGCGCAAGCGGTTCAGTTCGACACCGTGGAAGCCAGGGACTGGGTCAAGGCGACCCTCGGGGCGCTGGTTCCGGTCCATGCCGGCCGGTTCATCGTCCACGGCCAGCACGACCGCGCCAAGGTTGCGCCCAACAAGCTTGGCATCGAGATCGAGGCGGCGCTCGCCTTCGGCACCGGCCATCACGGCACCACCCGCGGCTGCCTGCTGCTGCTCGGCGAGGTGTTGAAGGCGTTTCAACCGCGGCGCGTGCTCGACCTCGGGACCGGCACCGGCGTGCTGGCCATCGCCGCCGCCAAGGCGCTGCAGGGTAAGGTACTGGCGAGCGATATCGACGCGCTGTCAGTGAAGGTCGCCGCCGATAACGCCCGGCAGAACGGCGTGGGCCCTCTGGTGGAGGTAGCGTGGGGCAACGGCTTTTCCGTCCCCCTGTTGCGGCAACGCCGGCCCTTCGACCTGGTGCTGGCCAATATTCTCGCCAATCCACTGCGGCAAATGGCGACCCCGATGTCCCGGCATCTGGCGCCAGGGGCACGAGTGATCCTGTCGGGGTTATTGTCGCCGCAGGCGCCTTCCGTGATCGCAGCTTACCGGGCGCGCGGGCTCATTCTGGAGCGGCAGATCCGGATCGAAGGCTGGAGCAGCCTGTTGCTGCATAAAGCGCGCTGAACTGACCGGCGGGCTACTTCGACGATTTCCGCCGAGGCTGTTTGCGGGCCTTTTCGACACTCACCTTGCGCTTGGCGCGCGCCCCGACGAAACGGTCCAGAATCTGAACAATGGCGCTGCGCGGCTTTTCCGCAGCGGGGTCAGGCGGTACGCGGCGGGGCGGCGGCGAAATCTTCTCAAAGGTGAAGACGGGCATGGTTAATCCCTCGACGCTGGATACAAAACGCCCTTTGGAATTTCCCCGGAAGAAGTTTTCTTGAAGCATCCCGCGACGCGTTATGTCACAAAACGTTCAAGCCTGTCTAACGCAGGTGCAGCAATTCAATCACAATAAATTCCGAATCGGAAGCAAATTGAGTCGGTTGCCGAGTTCTCCTGCAAAACTCTAGTATCCCATGATGTTTGAAGCGCTGTTCCAGACCTTCGAAGAACCCGAAACCGGCGTCGCCTTGAGCGCGCGTTTGTCCGCATTGCGCGAGGAGCTGGGCAAACGCAACCTGAGCGGCTTTGTGGTTCCGCGTGCCGACCAGCAGCAGAATGAATATGTCCCGCCATCGGAAGAGCGGTTGGCGTGGCTCACGGGATTTACGGGTTCAGCCGGCCTTGCCGTTGTCCTGACCCGCGAGGCCGCGATCTTCGTCGACGGCCGCTACACGCTGCAAGCGGGCAAACAGGTGGACGCCAAGGCCTGGAACGTCGAACCGCTGGTGGACCCACCGCCGGAAACCTGGCTCGCCAAGCACCTTATCCCCGGCGATCGCCTCGGCTTCGACCCCTGGCTGCATACGACCGCGGCGGCGGAAAAGCTCGCGGCCGCCTGCGCCAAGGTCGGCGCGGAGCTGGTCGCGGTCGAGGTCAACCCGGTCGATGCGGTGTGGACCGAGCGCCCGGCCTTGCCGCTTGCCCCGGTCTCGTTGCGCGGCCAGCAATTCTCGGGCGAAGCCGAGACCGACAAGCTGAAGCGGATCGAGGCCGAAATCGGCAAGCTCGGCGTCGATGCGCTGGTGTTGTCGGACAGCCACGCGGTGGCCTGGGCCTTCAACATCCGCGGCGGCGACGTCGCACATACGCCCCTGCCCTTGTCCTATGCGCTGGTGCCCAAACGTGGCCGGCCCACGCTGTTCGTCGATCACCGCAAGCTGTCGAACACCGTCCGCGATCATCTCGAACGGACCGCCACTGTCGTCGAGCCGGGCGCGCTGACGGCAAAGCTGATCGAACTGTCGAAAAGCGGCGCCTCGATCGCGCTCGATAGCGCGACCGCAGCGGACGCCCTGAGCCGCCTGATCTCGGCGGCCGGCGGCAAGCCGGTACGTGGCAGCGATCCCGTCAGCCTTTTGAAAGCGGTCAAGAACAGCACCGAGATCCAGGGCGCGCGAACGGCGCATCGGCGCGACGCCGTGGCGTTGGCGCGCTTCCTGGCCTGGGTCGACCGCGAAGCCGCGACCGGCGCGCTGACCGAGATCGACGTGGTCGAGGCGCTGGAGACATTCCGCCGCGACACCGGCGCGCTGAAGGATGTTTCGTTTCCGACCATCTCGGGCACCGGGCCGAACGGCGCCATCGTGCATTACCGCGTCACCCGCAAGAGCAACCGCCGCATCGCGGCCGGCGATCTCCTCTTGATCGATTCCGGCGCGCAATATGAAGACGGCACCACCGACGTCACTCGCACCATCGCGATCGGCGCGCCGACCTTCGAGATGTGCGACCGCTTCACCCGCGTGCTGCGCGGGCACATTGCGATCGCGCGCGCGCTGTTTCCCGACGGCACCACCGGCGCACAGATCGACACATTGGCGCGGCAATATCTGTGGCAGGCCGGCGTCGATTTCGAACATGGCACCGGTCACGGCGTCGGCAGCTATCTCTCGGTGCATGAAGGCCCGGCGCGGATATCGAAGCTCGGCACCACGCCGCTAAAACGCGGCATGATCCTTTCCAACGAGCCCGGCTACTACAAGACCGACGCCTTCGGCATCCGGATCGAGAATCTCGAACTCGTCGTCGCCGCCGACGTCGCCGGCGCCGAGAAGCCGGTCAACGGCTTCGAGACGCTGACGCTTGCGCCGATCGATCGCCGCCTGGTCGATCTCAACATGTTGACGGCCGAGGAATTAAGCTGGCTCAACGAGTACCACCAGAACGTTCGCCACGCCGTGCGCGGCCATGTCGATGACGCCACCAAAGCCTGGCTCGATGCCGCGACCGCGCCGATGTCGCTGTAGTCTCGTCCTCATCCGCGCACCCGATCATCTCTCCCGTTGGGAGAGGTCGGATTGCACCGGGGACGCGAAGCATCATTGGTGCGATCCGGGTGAAGGGTTATGGACTATCGATGGACCGCATCCCCTCACCCGGCGCTACGCGCCGACCTCTCCCAACGGGAGAGGTGATCAAGGCCGCCCGTGACGCCATTCCGGAATGACGAAATATCAACCATTCCCGGACGACAAGCCTGCTTGCGTGAAACGCATCCCGGAAAACGAATGGCCGCATTCCGAAACACCCGTATTCGACGCATGCTGAACAACCTAGAGTTCGGTTCAACAAATCACGTTCAACGAAATCAGAGGACATGCGCCGGGCCGCGTTGCGGTCTGATGGCGCCTGGAATTCGGGTTCTTCATGCATGGCGTCGTCGGCAATTCGGTCGCACTGACCAACAGTACCGACACCGCAACCACGCGAACGATGCTGTTGCTGCTGGTCGCCATGACCGGCGTGGCGCCGATCTCGCTCTACATGCTGGTGCCGGCCCTGCCGCTTCTCACCAAAAGCTTCGCGAGCGACACCTCGATCGCGCAGATGACCGTGTCGCTCTACATGGTCGGCATCGCCTGTTCGCAGATCATCATGGGGCCGCTGTCCGACCGCTTCGGACGCCGGCCGGTACTGTTGGCGGGCCTTGGCCTGGCCGTGCTCGCCAGCGCCGCCTGCATCTTCGCCGAGAGCCTGCCGCAACTGATCGCCGCGCGCTTCTTCCAGGCGCTTGGCGGTGCCACCGGCATGGTGGTGAGCCGCGCCATCATCCGCGACCTCTATAGCCGCGAGCGCATCTCTTCCATGATCAGCCTCGTGATCGCGGTGATGATGATCGCGCAGATGCTGAGCCCGCTGACCGGCGGCCTGATTGAGACCGCGTTTGGCTGGCACGCGATCTTCTACGCCATCGCCGCCGTCTCCCTGGTTGTGGCGGTCGCGATCACCGTCGCGCTGCCGGAAACCCGCCGCGTGCGCCTTGTCGCGGGCGGCTTTCGCGGCGATGTCGGCAGCTTACTTACGAGCCGCGCCTTCATCGGCTATGTGCTGTGCCAGGTGCTGGCTTCGCAGATCATCTTCACCTTTGCCGGCGGCGGCCCCTACATCGTTGTCACGCATATGGGCCGCACCGCGGCCGAATACGGCGCGTGGTTTGCGACCACGGGCTTTGCCTACCTGATCGGAAATCTCTTTTGCGTGCGCTTTGCGCCACGCCATTCGCTGGAGAAATTGATCTGGTTCGGACTCGTGCTGCAGCTGCTCGGCAGTCTCTTAAATCTCATCTGGGGCCTCGCCGGGCTCAACCAGACGCCGTCCTGGCTGTTCGGCACCCAGATGCTGGTGATGTTTGCCAACGCCTTTGTCATGTCGAATTCGGCCGCCGGCGCCATCAGCGTCCGCCCCGACGCCGCCGGCACCGCGTCAGGCGCGATGGGCTTCTTGCAAATGGGGCTCGGCTCGTTGCTGTCGCAATTCGGCGCCTATCTCGGCGGCCACTTCACGACGCCGGCACCACTAAACGCCGCGGTCTTTGTATTGTCGCTGGCCTGCGCCTCGACCATGGTCTTCCTCATTCCACGGCGTGACGTGGTCGTCAGCGAGGCGCTGATCGAAAGCGCGGAAGAAGAGAGCGGGTTGGTGTGAGATGTGGTTCACCTCTCCCCGCAATGCGGGGAGAGGTCGGAGACGGTGCGAAGCGGCGGCTCCGGGTGAGGGGCAAGGCAGCGGAGCCGCCTCGAATCCTCGGATAGAAAATTTCGCTCAGGCATCGTGCCGGGCCCCTCACCCCAACCCTCTCCCCGCGCAGAACGGGGAGAGGGAGAAGGTCACTCCCCGATCATCTTCAGCCACTCATCCTCGGTCAGCACCTCGACGCCGTGCTTCTTGGCTTCCGCCAGTTTTGATCCGGCGCCGGGGCCAGCGATGAGATAGTCCGTCTTCTTCGACACCGAGCCCGCAGCCTTGGCCCCCAAGCGCTCGGCCTTCGCCTTGGCCTCATCGCGCGTCATCTTCTCCAGCGAACCCGTGAAGACCACCGTCTTGCCGGCGACGGCCGAATTGCTCTTCGGCTTCTCGGCGTCGAGTATCGTCACCTCGCGCGTCAGCCGCTCGACAATGCCGCGGGTGTGGCTTTCGCCGAAATAAGCCTTGATGCTGGCAATTACGGTGTCGCCGATCTGGTCGAGCGCATCCATCTCGGTGATCGCCTCCTCGTCATCCTTGGCGACCTTCAGGCAGGCGTCGTGGAACGCTTCCCACGAACCATAGCCGCGCGCCAGCGCCAGCGCGGTAGTCTCGCCAACGTGACGCATGCCGAGCGCATAGATGAAACGCTCCAGCGAAATGCGCCGCCGCTCCTCGATGGCGGCGAACAGATTGCGCACCGAGGTCGCGCCATAACCTTCGATGTCTTCGAGCTTGAGCCTGTCGTTGCGCTTTTGCAGCGTGAAGATATCCGCCGGCTCCTTCACCCACCCCTCTTCGAAGAAGTACTGGATCTGCTTTTCGCCGAGCCCCTCGATGTCGAAGGCGCGGCGCGACGAGAACAGCTTCAGGTGCTCGATCTTCTGGTAGGGACAGGCGAACTCGCCGGAGCAGCGGGCGCGCGAGCCCTCCTCGCCGGTCGCGGTTTCCTCGCGCACCACGTCGGTGTGCAGCGGGCACGGGCACTTCTTCGGGAAATGATACGCCTTCGCGTCCCTTGGCCGCTTGTCGATCACGACATCGACGACCTGCGGAATCACGTCACCGGCGCGCTGGATCACGACGGTGTCGCCGATCCTGATGTCGCGGCCCTCGCGCAGTTGCTCGCCGTCGCCGCCGATACCCTTGATGTAGTCCTCATTATGCAGCGTGACGTTCTGCACGATGACGCCGCCGACGCCGACCGGTTCGAGCTTGCCGACCGGCGTGAACGAGCCGGTGCGGCCGACCTGGATCTCGATGTCGCGCAGCACGGTCATGGCGCGCTCGGCCGGGAATTTATGCGCGATCGCCCAGCGCGGCGTGCGCGAGACAAAGCCGAGCCGCTCCTGCCAGTCGAGCCGGTCGACCTTGTAGACGACGCCGTCGATGTCGTAGTCGAGGTGAGAGCGCTGCTCCTCGATCTTGCGGTGAAACGCGATCAACTGCTCGAGCGAGTGACAGATCTTGGTCAGCGGATTGGTCTTGAAGCCGCAGGTCTCGAACCAGGCGATCATGCCACTCTGCGTATTTTCCGGCATGTCCTCCATCTCGCCCCAGGCATAGGCGAAAAAACCGAGCGGGCGCGAGGCGGTGATTGCGGGATCCTTCTGGCGCAGCGAGCCTGCGGCCGAGTTGCGTGGATTGGCAAAGATGGTATCGCCGGCCGCCTTCTGCCGCTCGTTGAGCGCGAGAAAGGCCTTCTTTGTCATGTAGACCTCGCCGCGCACCTCGCAAATCGCAGGCACGCGGCGGCCCTTCAGCTTCTTCGGCACGTCCTCGAGCGTGCGGATATTGGCGGTGACGTCCTCGCCTTCCGCGCCGTCGCCGCGTGTCGCCGCGGTAACAAGCTCACCGCCTTCGTAGCGCAAGGACATCGATAGACCGTCGATCTTGGGTTCGGCCGAAAAATCGATTCCGTCGTCTTCGGCCAGTTTCAGAAAGCGGCGGATGCGGCCGACGAAATCCGCGACGTCCTCCTCGGCAAAGGCGTTGTCGAGCGAGAGCATCGGTACCGCATGGCGGACCTTCTTGAATTTACCGGAGGGCGCGGCGCCTACCTTCTGTGACGGCGAATCGGCGCTGACGAGTTCCGGAAATCGCTTCTCGATCGCGTTGAAGCGCTGGCGCAGCGCATCGTATTCCGCATCGGAAACCTTCGGTGCGTCGTCCTGGTAATACGCCTTGTCGTGGCGCTCGATCTCGAGCATCAGCCTGACATGCTCGACCTTGGCCTGCGCCTTGGTCAGATCGGCCGGGTCGGGGAGTTTTGCTTTTTTGGATTTTACCATCATGCAATTATTTGGCGTCATTCCGGGATGGTCCGAAGGACCAGACCCGGAATCTCGAGATTCCGGACTCCACGCTTATCGCGCCGGAATGACTGGTTGAAGTTAGGCAGTCTGCGAAAATCATGAGCTACTACGTCTATATCATCGCAAGTCGCAAGGATGGTGCAATCTACCTCGGCGTAACCAATGACATCGTTAGGCGGATCTACGAGCACCGAACAAAAGCAGCCCCCAGTTTCGCATCCAGATATAATATCACACGACTAGTCTGGTTCGAAATCTACGATGACCCGACGTCCGCGATTTCCCGAGAGAAAGAATTAAAGAAATGGAAGCGGAGCTGGAAAGTACAATTGATTGAAGAGCAGAATCCAGAGTGGGTTGATTTATACGACACGATTTGCAACTGAGTCCGTCATCCTGAGATGGGACCAGACCCGGAATCTCGAGGTTCCGGGTTCGCGTCTTCGACGCGCCCCGGAACGACAGGACAGCCTACGCCGTCGCCGCCTTGAGCAGCCGCTCGGCGGCCGCCCTCGCCTCCGCGGTGATCTCGGCGCCGGCAAGCATGCGGGCGATTTCCTCGCGGCGATGGTCGGCGGCAAGCGCATTGACACGGGTGGCGACGCGCTTGCCCTTGTCGAGCGCATCCTTCGAAATCAGCAAATGCTGGCTGGCGCGGGCCGCGACCTGCGGCGCATGCGTCACCGCCATCACCTGGACCTTTGAGGCGAGCCGCGACAGCCGCGCGCCGATCGCGTCCGCAACCGCGCCGCCGACGCCGCTATCGATTTCGTCGAACACCAGCGTGGGCGCCGAGCCGCGATCGGACAGCACAACCTTGAGCGCCAGCAGGAAGCGCGACAGTTCGCCGCCGGAGGCGACCTTCATCAATGGCCCCGGTTTGGTGCCGGGGTTGGTCTGCACCCAGAACTCGACGCGGTCGTAGCCTTGCGGACCCGGCGAGGCGGTGTCGGATTCGACCTGAGTGGTGAACTTCGCACGCTCGAGCTTGAGCGGCGCCAGCTCGGCGTTGACCGCCTTGTCGAGCTTCTCGGCCGATTTGACCCGCGCGGCGGAAAGCTTGGTCGCAGCCGCCGCGTAACGCTTGTCGGCCGCGATGGCAGCCTCTTCCAGTTTTTTCAATTGGTCGGCGCCGGCATCGATCAGCGCAACATCAGAAGCATATTTGGCCGCGAGTGCCGCGAGCCCGTCGACCGGCGTCGAATATTTGCGCGAGGCCGCGCGAAGTGCGAACAGCCGCTCTTCGATGCGCTCAAGCTCGGCGGGGTCGAAATCAGCCGCAACCAGCGCCGCGGAGAGGTGCTGATCGGCCTCCTCCAGCGCGTTGATCGCGATATCGATCGCCTTCACGGCGGGTTCGACCAAGGCCGGCGAATTGGCCGCCCGCCGTTCCAGCCGTCGCACCGCCGCCGACAACGCCGCGACCGGCGAGTGATCGCCGCTGACGGCTTCCTGCGCCTCGCGCAGATCGGCCGCGATCTTCTCGCCCTGCATCATCGTCGTGCGGCGGGACGCCAGGGCGGTCTCCTCGCCGTCCTTTGGCGCGAGCTGTTTCAACTCATCGGAAGCGTGCCGCAGATAATCCGCCTCGCGGGCGGCGCGCTCGACACCGGCACGATGCTCTTCGAGCAAGGTGTTGGCTTCGCGACGTGCCTCCCAGAGCTGCTCGAGCGCCGCCACGTCCTTCTCCAGGCCCGAAAATGCGTCGAGAAGCCGACGATGGGTAGAGGCATCGACCAGCGCGCGCTCGTCATGCTGGCCGTGGATCTCGACCAGGGCCGTGCCGACCGCTTTCAGGGTCTGCACGCTGATCGACTGATCGTTGATGAAGGCGCGGGTGCGGCCGTCGGCGAGTTGCACCCGACGCAGGATCATCTCGCCATTGTCTTCGAGACCATTGTCGGCAAGTAACGCCGCGGCCGGATGGCCCTTGGGCACATCGAAGGTGGCCGTCACCTGGCCTTGCTCGGCGCCATGCCGGACGAGGCCGGCATCGCCGCGGCCACCGAGCGCTAGCGCGAAAGCATCGAGCAGGATGGATTTGCCGGCGCCGGTCTCGCCGGTCAAAACCGCAAGGCCCCGGGAAAATTCGATATCGAGCCGTTCGATCAGGACGATGTCACGGATCGAAAGACGCGCCAGCATAAATCAATTCCTAGCAAGACCCAGCTTCTTGAAGGCCCTGGAGAGATAGGAGTCCTGATTCTCGTTTGGTTCGAGACCGCCGGACTTTACCCGATTATAGGCGTCCTTGTACCAGGGGCTGTCGGGAAAATTGTGCCCGAGCACGGCGGCCGCGGTCTGGGCTTCGGCGACGATGCCGATCGCCATATAGGCCTCGGTGAGGCGCGCCAGCGCTTCCTCGACATGGCGCGTGGTCTGGTACTGCGTGACCACGGTCTTGAAGCGATTGATGGCGGCAGTGAAGTTGCGCTTCTGCATGTAATAGCGGCCGACACTCATCTCGCGGCCGGCCAGCTGGTCGCGCGCAGCCTCCAGCTTGGACTTGGCGCTGACCGCATATTCCGACGTCGGATATTTGCGCACCACTTCCTCAAGCGCGGCAATCGCCTTTTCGGTGCGGGTCTGGTCGCGGGTGATGTCGGGAATCTGGTCGTAGTGCGAAGCCGCGATCAGAAATTGCGCATAGGCCGCGTCCGGGCTTCCCGGGTGCAGCGTCACGTAACGGGTCGCCGCGCCGATGCAACTGTCGTAATCGTTTGCCTTGTAAAAAGCATAGGCCGACATCAGCAGCGATTTTCGCGCGAGGTCGGAATAGGGATGCTGACGATCGACTTCCTCGAACTTTTTCGCGCCGCCCTTCGGATCGCCCCTCTCGTTCGTCAGGAACAGGCCCTCGTTGTAGAGCTTTTCAGCGGGCTCCTCGACGAAGGTGTCGTCCTTTTGGGTCACCTTGTCCCAAAGTTCGGTGGCCGAACTGCAGGCGCTCAGGACAGTCGCGGCAACGGCAAGCCCCGTCACCACGCGCAACACCCGCGCGGGGCCTTCAAGGCCCCAACGGTTCGGAAGTCGCTGAGGTGCGAGCGTCATACGCTTTGTCGACATAAAATTCAGACCTGACGCCTTTCGAGCATGATCACGTGAGGGTTCGGTGCGATCTTTGCTTTGACAATCGCTTTCAAGAACTCGCGCTTTAAGGACTCACGGAAATACTGAATGTCAAATCCACCGCACTACGGCGCAGCCACCACCCCGGCTGGCGCGGACCTTCCGGCGCCACCTGTTTATCTAAAACAAGTCCCTTAACCAACCGAATAAGCAGGCATTTCGCCCGGATTAAGGCGGGTCGGACGGGACAAAACCGCCGTTCGAGGCCGAATTCCCGGAGGTTTGGGCCGCACGAAAGCGCGTCTTGCCGCTCAGGCATCTTCGCGGGCGAATCGGAGAGTTTCGACGTTTCAGGAAACGTCGGGACCGTAGGCGGGAGCGACCATGCCGCCGACCATGCCACTGCCGATCTCGACCTGGGTGCGGGAACGGCGGGCGTTATCGGCCTCGACCACCCGATAGGCGGTGCGATCGGCCAAAAGCGCCGTCAGCACGGCGTGGTTGAGCTTGTGGCCGCCACGGACCGAGCGGAACGCGCCGAGCAGCGGCAATCCGGCGAGCGCAAGATCGCCGATCACATCGAGCACCTTGTGACGAACGCATTCGTCGCTGTAGCGCAAACCCTCGGTATTGAGCAGGCGGGTTTCGTCGAACACCACTGAATTGTCGAAGGAGGCGCCGAGCGCGAAACCGGCGCTCCACAGCCGCGCCACGTCATTGACACAGCCAAACGTCCGGGCGCGGGAAACCTCGCGACGGAACCGTTCGGGGGAAAGGTCGAGCGAATAAACCTGCCGGCCAATCACGGGATTGGCGAAATCGATCTCGACATCGGCGCGGAAGCCACCGGCATGGGGCCGGAGCTCGCCGAAGGAATCGCCGATCACGACCTGCACCGGCTTCACCACCTGGATGAAGCGGCGCGAAGCGGATTGACTGACGATACCGGCCTGATCGATCGCGGCGACAAAGGCCGCGGCGCTGCCGTCCATGATCGGAACTTCGGGGCCATCGACCTCGATGGTGGCGTTATCGACGCCCATGCCGCGGAGCGCCGCCAGCACATGCTCAGCCGTAGAGACCAAGGGCCCCTCGCGGTCGCCGAGAACCGTGGCAAATTCGGTGGCAATGACGCATTCGGCCGCAGCGCGGACCTCACGGTCGCGGCCATCAAGTCCGGTGCGGACAAAAATAAAACCCGCATCCACGGATGCAGGTCCGATTGTCAGATTGACCGGTAGTCCGGAATGGACACCGACACCCGTGACGGTAGCTTGCGAACGCAGCGTTGTCTGCCGGCCGAATTTCATACAGAAGTGCCCACACTGACTTACCGCGAGACCGGGCCCGACACGTTCTTCCGCGTCAGTCCGACTCAGTGGTTCCCCAAGTCACGGTCGAGAATAGTCACTGCCTTAAAGCCCGCCAACTCACGCTTTTTTACCGATTGTTACCCTATCTCTGCCGTATTCGCGCCAAAGCTTGCCCCAACTTCGCAGGCGGTTTGCTTGGTGAAGGAGCCGCCATCCGGTCCTTATAATTCAATTTATTTTTAACTTTCAATGACTTGGCTAGCACGCCGAGAACCGGACCGCGCCAAAAGAAAAAGGGTCCCGGTCGATCGACCGAGACCCTTTGGGTCGTCCGAATTGTAACAAACTTCAGGTTACCTGCCGGCGCAGGAAAGCGGGGATATCCAGATGGTCGTCGCCCTGTGGCGCCGGCGCCACAGGTGCCGGGCGTCCGTGGACGTCCAATCCCTGGGGCGGTTGCCGCGGAGCATACTCAGATACCGGGTGGCGATTCGCCATTTGGTCAGCACTAGGCCGCTGCGGCTTCCGTTCCGGCATCGCCGGCATCGCCGGACCCGAAGCGCGCGCCGCGATCGGCGGCTCGCTTTCTTCGTCGCGGCGGCCGAGACCGACATTGGCCAGGCGCTGCAACAGCGACATCCGGCTCTTCTGCGGATGCTCTTCCTCGGCGTCCCCGCGAGCCTGGCGGATTTCGTTCTGCGCCGGCATTGGCAGCTCTTCGAACTTCGGCATCCGCGGGGCGCGGGACGGCGGACGCTCGGCCGCTTGCGGGATGAAGGTCTCCGGCGGCGATTCCTGAACCGGCGCGGCCACGACTGCGGGATCCGGGAACAGCGACGGCTTCTGCGCGATCGGGCGAACCGTGACATCGCCATAGGCCGCGGGCTGCAGCGGCGCAGATGCCTGCCGGGCCTCCGGTGCAACGGCCGCAGCGATCGCCGCAAGTGCGGCGCGCTCAAGATTGTTGCCGGGCCGCTGGGGCGCGACGGGTGCCGGCTGGGCCGAGCTCGTGGACTCCAGTTTATGCGCACGCTCCGCAAGCCGCGCATTGTCGGCGCGTAGCCGCGCGGTCAATTCGGCCAGGCGGGAATCAGGGGACGGGGTCGAACTGGGCGAGGTGGTGTTGGCTGCGGGAGGCGAAGAATTGCCGGAGTTGCGGGAAATCAGCGCCTGCTCGATGCCGGTGGCGACCACCGACACGCGGATGATGCCGTCGAGCGTCTCATCGAAGGTCGCGCCGACGATGATGTTGGCGTCCTGGTCGACCTCCTCGCGAATTCGCGTCGCAGCTTCGTCGACCTCGAACAGCGTGAGATCCCGGCCGCCGGTGATCGAGATCAACAGGCCGCGGGCGCCCTTCATCGAGGAATCATCGATCAGGGGATTGGCGATCGCGGCCTCGGCCGCGGTCAGCGCGCGCTTGTCGCCGGACGCCTCGCCGGTGCCCATCATCGCCTTGCCCATTTCGCGCATCACGGCGCGGACGTCGGCGAAGTCGAGGTTGATCAGGCCTTCCTTGACCATCAGATCGGTGATGCAGGCGACACCCGAATAGAGCACCTGGTCGGCCATCGCGAAGGCGTCGGCAAAGGTGGTCTTCTCGTTGGCGACCCGGAACAGGTTCTGGTTCGGAATGATCAGAAGCGTATCGACCACCTTGTGCAGCTCGGCGATCCCGGCTTCGGCCGTGCGCATGCGGCGCTGGCCTTCGAAGTGGAACGGCTTGGTCACAACGCCGACGGTGAGAATACCGAGGTCACGCGCGGTCCTGGCGATGACGGGGGCAGCTCCCGTGCCGGTGCCGCCGCCCATGCCGGCGGTGACGAACACCATGTTGACGCCGGAGATATGATCGCGGATCTCGTCGATGACCTCCTGCGCTGCGGCCGCGCCGACATCCGGCTGCGAGCCCGCGCCCAAGCCTTGCGTGACCTGGGTGCCCATCTGGATGATGCGCTGCGACTTCGACATCGTGAGCGCCTGCGCGTCGGTGTTGGCGACGACGAAATCGACCCCCTGCAAGCCGGCGGTGATCATGTTGTTGACAGCGTTACCGCCGGCCCCGCCGACCCCAAATACCGTGATCCGCGGCTTCAACTCGTGGATGTCAGGAGGAGTGATATTGAGTGCCATGGTTGCCTCTCGATTGCGCGCGGGTTGGTTTGCCCCGGCCGGCGGCCGCGGGAGTTGGTGAAAGTCGAAGGGTGGGGAAAAGATTCATCAGAAGCCCTCGCGAAGCCATCGTCCGACTTTTCCAAAATAGCCGTCAGTCCCTGTCCTGAGCTGCCGCGTGTGCCGCGGTTCTACATGTTCAAGATGAGCGTATTGCGGGTAGACCAGCAGGCCCGCCGGAACCGCGAAGGAGGAACCCTTCGCTTCGCTGGAGAGCCGGCTGAAACCGAGCGGGCGGCCGATGCGCACCGGCCGGTTGAGTACCCGGGTCGCAAGCTCGAGGGTGCCGGTGAGCTGGCAGGCGCCGCCGCTCAGCACGACCCGCGCTTTCGGCTCCGCCGCAAAGGGAGAATCCGCAAGCCGGTCCCTGACCATCTCAAAAATCTCCTCGGCGCGGTGCCGGATAATGTTCGCAATCGTGGCGCGTGACACGACCTGCGGAACATCCAGCTCGTCGTCGCCAGCGGACGGCACCGACATCAACTCATGGGTATCCGACCCGCCGGTCAGCACCGTGCCATAAAACGTCTTGATTCGCTCGGCATCCGCAATGCATGCCGAGAGTCCCCGCGCCAAATCCATGGTGATGTGCTGCCCGCCCAGCGCAAACCCCGACGCATGCATGAAACGGCCAGCGGCATAGGTCGCAATCGTGGTGGTCCCCGCCCCCATTTCGACCACCGCTGCTCCCAGGTCGGCCTCGTCGTCGGTCAGGACCGAAAGGCCCGCCACATAGGGGCTTGCCGCCATCGCCTCGACATTGAGGTGGCAGCGTTCCACCACCAGCATCAGGTTCTTGGCAACCGTCGCATCCGCCGTGACGACGTTCATGTCGACGCCAAATTGCCGCGCCACCATCCCCTTGGGATCCCGGACGCCCTTCACGCCGTCGATCGAATAGCTGACGGGGAGCGCATGCAGCACGGTGCGGCCCTCCCCGGTCGCATGGTGCATGCCGGCAGAGGTGACGCGCGCGATATCGGTTGAGGTCACCGCCCCGCCCCTGATGTCGGCGGCCGCCTCGACCAGTTGGGCCTGCAACCGCCCGGCCGATACCGACAGCAGCACTGATTCGACCCTGACCTTGGCCATGTCCTCGGCAGCCGCAACCGCTTGGCGGACGGCCTGCTCGCATTCGGCGAGATCGACCACCGCGCCGGCCTTGACGCCGCGCGACTGTATCTGGCTGTAGCCGATCAGTTCGACCGCGTGGCTGCGGCCGCGCAGGGCGTCGCTCGGCGGGCACGGCTTCAGCCGCGCGATCATGCAGGCGATCTTGCTGGTGCCGATATCGAGCGACGCGACCAGAGCGGTGCGCTTCTGCGGCATCGGGCGCGTCTTCGGCGTCTGTTTGCGATCGAAGCCGCTCATGCGTCGCCGACCTTCTTCTTCGGATCTTTTTTCTTGAGCGCTTCCTCGCGGGCCTTGGCCGCGTCTTCCGACAATTGCACGACGAGCCGGTCCGGCAGGCGGAGGTCGATCGCGACGATGTCCTTGGCAAACAGATGCTCGTCCCTGTCGAGGTTGCTCAAGGTGGTGAGCGCTTTGCCGACGTCGTTTTCCGGCAGGCGAATATCGAGGCCGTCGTTGAGCCTGAGATTCCAGCGCCGTTCGCCGACCAGGATCGCAGCCTTGGTCACGGCGTTGACCTGCGGATAGCGCGCCAGCAGCGCGAGAAAATCCTTGGCGCGGGTTTCGGCGCCTCGGCCTACCACCAGCGGCAGTTTGAGGAAGTGCTGGGAAACATAGGGTTCCAGCACAGCGCCATCAGCCGAGATCACCGACAGACGGCCATCGCGCTGCCACAGCGCAAACGCGGTCCGCTCGACGATGTCGATGCGCAATTCGCCGGGATAAAGTTTCAGCACGGTGGCTTCGCTGATCCAGGGATTGGCTTTCAGTTTCTCGCGAACCGAGGCTGCGTCGAGAAACAACAGCGAGGAGTGGCCGTTGACGCCGCCGATCGCGAGCACCTCGTCCTGCGACAGCTGCTTGCGGCCATTGATCGCCACTGCGGTGATCCGGAACCCGGCCGAATTGGCCAGCGCATTGCGCGCGTCGCTGACGCCGGAAATGAATTGCTCGGCATGGCCGCCCTTGACGATGCCGAGTCCGGCGCTGGCTGCCAGCAAAAACAGCGTGGCGATCATACCTGCGCGGCGCGGCAGACGGCGTTCGACAAATGCGATCAGTCCTGAGGGCAGTTCGCGGCGCCGATTGCGGCGCGCTCTAGCGGCGGAAGGAGCAAGACCCATGCGCTCGCGCAACAACACGGCCGCGCCAATGGCGGCGGCTCGTATCAGATCAATCTGTTGCCTCGGCGATCGCGGTGACCGGGCGAGACGTCCTCCACCATGCATTACACGAGCTCATCAACCGTTGTGCCCGCAAAAGAATGCGGAAACCGGCACCCATGGTGTCTCGGCCATGCCGGGCTTGAGTGTTGGACCCCAAAAGGTCGCTATCCCCACGCGCTGAAAGCGGAACCCGCAAAACAGCCATCCCGGCGGCCAAGCGCATGCGCACCGCCGGCGTTAACCTTCGGACTTCCTGGTAAACAAAGAGTAAATTTGGTCCGGACAGGCTTCGTTTTTACGTGTCCGGAGAAGGCTTTGACCGGTAACGTTAGTAATTTGGTAATGGTTGAGCGGCTCCCGCCCGCGGAACCGGACGGGGGGCGGCCTTTACCTTCGCGTCCGCCGTTCGGCGATCACAATCTGGTCGCGCAGGAAGTCGGCAAAATCGATGCCATGGGCCTTGAGCGCCTTGGGGTAGAGCGAAGCCTTGGTCAGGCCGGGCAAGGTGTTGGTCTCGAGGTAGATCGGACCCTTGTTGGAGATAATGAAGTCGGTACGGGAATAGCCGGTACAGGACAGCGCGCGATGGGCGCGTAACGACAGATCCATGATCTGGCTTGAGATCTCGGGCGAAAAGCGGCCGGGGCAGATTTCCTGGGTCGCCTTCGAAAGATACTTTGCCACGTAGTCGAAGCCGCCATCGGCCGGTACGATTTCGATCGGCGGCAGCGACAACACCGTGCCGTCGGAGCGTTCCAATACGCCGCAGGTGGCCTCGATACCTGCAATGAACGGCTCGATCAGATATTCCTCGGACTTCGCCGCATTACGAACGGCGACGATGTCCTGCTTCGAGTTGACGAAGATCAGCCCGTAGCTTGAGCCGTCGCGCTCAGGCTTGGCGATCAGCTTGCCATAATGGGTGAGCGCGGCCTCGATCTCTTCCAGAGCGACGCGCTGCGGCGAAGTGACGCCTGCGATGGCGGCAAAACGCTTGGCCGCCGTCTTGTCGAAGGCAAGATGGGAGGATGCGGAATCCGAACCGGTGAACGGCACGTTGCGCACTTCACACATCGCTTGAAGTTCGCCGTTCTCCGCGCTGCCGCCATGCAGGCCGAGCACCAGCAGGCGGCCTTCGGCTTGCGCGCGGTCGAGCGCCACTTCGATTCGTCCGAGAGTTGGCGTGCCGGCCTTGAACGGATCCTCGAACGGCCGCGCATGTTTTACCAAAGTCTCAGAGCGCGTCTCATGCACGGTGTCATCGGCATCCCAGAACCACAGATCGGCCTCGGGCAGCGCGGCATGCAGAGCCTGCGCGGTCGCCACCGACACCAGCCGCTCCTTGTTCGTGCCGCCGAAAAGAATGGTGATCCGCATCAATTCTTTCTTTCGTCATTCCGGGATGGTCCGAAGGACCAGACCCGGAATCTATCACTCAACAACTTCGAGATTCTCCGATGTGCCATCGCACATCGTAGTTCGCGCTGATGCGCATCCCGAAATGACGGTTAGTCCGGAATCCCGATCCGCTTGATTTCCCAGTGTAGCTCGATTCCCGAATTTTCCTTCACCCGGGTGCGAACTGTTTCGCCGAGGGTTTCGATGTCGTGCCCGGTCGCGTCCCCGGTATTGATCAGGAAATTGCAGTGCATTTCCGACACTTGGGCGCCGCCAACGCGCAAACCGCGACAACCGGCGGCATCGATCAGCTTCCAGGCGCTCTTGCCGGGCGGATTCTGGAAGGTCGATCCCCCCGTCTTTTCGCGGATCGGCTGGGCCGCCTCGCGATGGGCCTGGACCTCGTTCATGCGCACGCGGATCGCCTCTGACGTCGCCGCCTTTCCCCGAAGCCGCGCCGAGGTGAAGATGATGGAAGGGTCGACGCCACTGTTGCGGTAGACGAACTTCATCTCCGCATTGGTGAAAGCGTGCCTTTTGCCGTCGCGGCCGATCCCTCTCGCTTCCAGCAGCACATCCTTGGTCTCGTCCCCGTTGGCGCCGGCATTCATACGCAGCGCGCCGCCGATGGTGCCGGGAATGCCGAAGAAAAATTCGAGCCCGCCGAGACCAGCCGAGGCCGCCGTCTCGGCGACGCGCTTGTCGAGCGCGGCGGCGCCTGCGCTGACGATATCGCCGTCCACGCTCGTCTCGCCAAACCCGCGCGGCGGCAGGCGGATGACGGCGCCCGGGAGGCCGCCATCGCGCACGATCAGGTTGGAGCCGACGCCGACGACGCAAACCGGAAGCTCTTTCGGCAGGTTCTTGAGGAAATAAGCGAGGTCATCTTCATCCGCTGGCGTGAAGAGCATCTGCGCCGGGCCGCCGACGCGAAACCAGGTGAGCTCCGCCAGCGATTGATTCGCCGTTAGCCGCCCGCGCAGTTGCGGCATCGTGGTTTTGAGCTCGGGCGTGATGTCGGGGAAGCTCATGGTTTGGCAACCATCGGCGTTGCCGCGCGGCGCGGCCGGCCCTCTCCCCCCTTGCGGTGGAGAGTTGGAGATGGGGGTACCACGAACGCCAGCGCCTGTGGCTTACCCCCCACCCTAACCCTCCCCCGCAAGGGGGGAGGGAACAGAGATCGCAAGCCCGGCCATGACGAAATCGATGGTGACATCCCCTTCACCCCAACGCCTTCAATTCGCCGGGCAGCGCGTAGGCCCATTGCGTGATGTTGCCGGCGCCGAGACAGACGACGAGATCGCCGTTGCCGGAAAGGCCCTTGACGATACCGGCGAGCGCGGCCGCATTCGGCAGCGGGATCACTTCGCGATGGCCGTGGGCGAGCAGGCCGAGCACGAAGTGATCGCGGTCGATGCCTTCGATCGGCGCCTCGCCGGCCGGATAGACCTCGGCCACCACGACCGCGTCGGCGTCGTTGAAGCAGGTGCAGAATTCCTCGAACAGCGATTGCAGGCGGGTGTAGCGGTGCGGCTGCACCACGGCGACGACCTTGCCACTGGTCGATTCGCGCGCCGCCCTGAGCACGGCGGCAATCTCGACGGGGTGATGGCCGTAATCGTCGATGATCGTGACGCCGTTCCACTCGCCGGTTTTGGTGAAACGGCGCTTCACGCCGCCGAAGCCTGCGATCGCCTTGCGGATCTCGTCGTCGGAAAGGCCGAGCGCGTGTGCGACCGCGATCGCGGCGGTCGCGTTCGACGCATTATGCCGTCCCGGCATCGGCAGGGTGATGTCGGCAATCTCGTGCGCAGCGCCAAGCTTGCGATCGCGGATCACGACCTTGAATGTCGAGCCGCCGCCGTTCGGCGTGAGATCGACCAGCCGCGCATCGGCTTGCGGGTTCTCGCCATAGGTGATGATGCGCCGATCCTCGATCTTGCCGACAAGGGTCTGCACGACAGGGTGATCAATGCACATCACGGCAAAGCCGTAGAACGGGACGTTCTCGACGAAATTGCGGAACGCTTCCTGGATCGCCTCAAACGTCCCGAAGTGATCGAGATGTTCGGGGTCGATATTGGTCACGATCACGACATCCGCAGGCAATTTCAGGAACGTGCCGTCGCTCTCATCTGCCTCGACCACCATCCAGTCGCCGGCGCCTAACCGCGCGTTGGTGCCGTAGGCATTGATGATGCCGCCATTGATCACGGTCGGATCGATGCCGCCTGCGTCGAGCAGTGCTGCGACCATCGAGGTGGTCGTGGTCTTGCCGTGGGTGCCAGCGATCGCGACGCAGCTTTTCAGCCGCATCAATTCGGCGAGCATTTCGGCGCGCCGCACCACCGGAATGCGCTGCGCACGCGCCGCCATCAATTCCGGATTGTCGCGCTTGATCGCGGTCGACACCACGACCACATCGGCGCCGTCAACGTTCTCGGCCGCATGGCCGACGGTGACCGTGACGCCCTTCTCGCGCAGGCGATTGACGTTGGCATTCTCGGAAGCGTCCGAGCCCTGCACGGTGTAACCGAGATTACACAGGACCTCGGCAATGCCGCTCATCCCGATACCGCCGATTCCGACGAAGTGAATGGGTCCGATCTCGCGCGGCAGTCTCATGGCTCGTCTCGTATGTTTCCGTCATGCCCGGCCTTGTGCCGGGCATCCACGAATCTGCCTCACTTCATGCAAGACGTAGATGGCCGGGACAAGCCCGGCCATGACGGTAAAATAATTAAATCCCGACTCGTTAGCCTAGATTCCGGCCACTTTCACCACCAGATCGGCCAGCCGTTCGGCAGCATCCAGCCGGCCCACGGTCCGCACGGCGGCCGCCATCGCGGCAAGCCTTAAGGGCTCGGCGGCAAGTGCGGAAATTTCCGCGGCTAGGCGGTCGGAGGTGAATTCGCTTTGCGGAATCCGCAGTGCGCCGTGGGCTTCCGACAACACGCCCGCATTGGCGAACTGGTCCTGATCGATCGATCCCGGCAGCGGCACCAGCACCGAGGGACGGCCGATCGCGGCCAGTTCCGACACGGTGCCTGCGCCCGAGCGCGAGATGATCAGATGGTTAGCCGCGAGCCGCGCCGGCAAATCGTTAAAGAACGGCGCGAGTTCCGCGTTGATCTTGAGCCGGTCATAGACCGCGCGGACCCGCGCCATGTCTTCTTCGCGCACCTGCTGGGTCAGCACCAGCCGGCTCCACAGCGAAGGCTCGAGTTTCTCGATTGCGCCCGGCACGACGTCGGCCATCACGCGCGCACCCTGGCTACCGCCGGTCACGAGTAGGCGAAACGGCCCGGTCGCATCGGGCACGGCGAATTTCACGCCCGATGCTGCCAAGATCGCAGGCCGCATCGGCATGCCGACGGTCGTCGTTTTCGAGGCGAGTTCCGGATCGCGGTCGAGCACGCCGGGCAACGAGGTCGCGATCGCGCTGACGCGGCGTGAGAGAAAACGGTTGGCGCGGCCAAGCACCGCATTGGCTTCGTGAATGACAACGGGAACGCGAAGCAAGCGCGCGGCGATCAATGGCGGCAGCGTCGGATAACCGCCAAAGCCAACCACCGCCGCCGGCTCCAGCCGGCGCACGAGATTGAGCGCGACGACCATCCCGGCGGCGAGCATCAGGCCGGTGCGGGCCAGCGACAAGGGATTACGGCCGCGCACGGTTTCGCTCGGCACCACGTCGATGGTGTCGCGGGAAAACAGACCGGTGTAGCGCAAGGCGCGGGAATCGGTGGCCAGGCGGACCCGAAAGCCGCGTTTCATCAACTCGATGGCGAGCGCTTCGGCCGGAAACAGATGGCCGCCGGTGCCGCCCGCGGCGAGCAGGATGAGAGGTTGGGTAGTCATGCTGCCTACTACTTATAGCGGAAAGAGCCGTCATTGCGAGCGAAGCGAAGCAATCCAGAGGCGGCAGAAAGACTGGATTGCTTCGTCGCTAACGCTCCTCGCAATGACAAGAAGGAAACACTGCTCTAGGCATAGCCCTGCACGCGGCTTTCGTTCATCGATTCCTGTTCCGTGCGGGGCCGCTGCCGCGTCAGCGCCAGCATCATGCCGACACCGTAAGCCAATGACACCATCGAGGAACCGCCGTAGGAGATGAACGGCAAGGTCATGCCTTTGGCCGGAATCAATTGCAGATTGACCGACATGTTGATCGCCGCCTGCACGCCAAACAGAATGGCAAGTCCGGAAGCCGCAAAGCGCGCGAACATGTCTTCGCTGGCGTAGGCTCGCGACAGTGCGCGCACCACGACGAAGGCAAACAGCGCCAGCAGCACCAGGCACAGGATGATTCCGAATTCTTCTGCCGCCACCGCAAAGACGAAATCGGTGTGGCTGTCAGGCAGACTCCGTTTGGCAATCCCCTCGCCCGGCCCGAGCCCGAACCAGCCGCCATTGCCGAAGGCTTCCATCGCGGTGTCGACCTGAAAGGTGTCGCCGGAAGCCGGATTCATGAAGCGCTTGATGCGCCCCGCCACATGCGGCACGAAAAGATAGGCGGTGAACAGCCCGACGCCCGCGGCACTGGCCAGCCCCGCTACCCAGATCATGCGCATGCCGGCGATGAAGAACAGCGAGCCCCACACCATCAGGATCAGCATGGTCTGGCCGAAATCGGGCTCCATCACCAACAGCGAGACCAGCGTCAAGAGCAGCGTTAGCGCCATCGAGGTTGCGGGCATTTCCGGCCGCCGCGTCGATTCCGCAAACAGCCAGGCGGCGATCACCACGAAAGCAGGTTTGGCGGATTCGGAGGCCTGGATGTTCACCCCAATCAGGGTGATCCAGCGCCGCGAGCCCTTGACCTCCGGCCCGACCAGAAGCGTCAGCACGATCAGCGCAATGCTGACCGCAAAGACGATCAACGCGGTGCGGCGGATCTGCTTGGGCGAGAGGAAGGAGACGCCGATCATCACGATGAAGGACGGCAGGAGGAACAACACGTGGCGGTTGAAGAAATGAAAGGGATCAAGCCCGATCCGGGTCGCCACTTGCGGACTGGCCGCCAGCGACAGGATCACGCCGCCCAAAATCAGCGCAATGATCGCCGCCAGCTGGAGACGATCGACCGTCCACCACCAGTCGCTGAGCGGGTTTCGCTGTTCGCGGGAGAGCATGGGCGTCCCTTACCCCATTGAGGTCCATCCCATTGGTCGCCCATGATGGTTGCCAAGGGGTTAATGGAAACTGCTCTTTCTTATCCCTCCCCCTTGCGGGGAGGGATAAGGAGGCTCACACCACCGGCTTGACGCCCGGAAGCGCCTGCACCAGATCGCGGAAGGCTGTGCCGCGGATTTCGAAATTGCGGTACTGGTCGAACGAGGCGCAGGCAGGCGACAGCAACACCACCGGATCGGCAAGGTTTGAGGCGGCAGCATCACGCGCCGCGTGCGCGACCGCAACATCGAGCGTCTGCGAAATCTCGTGCGGCACGCGCGCACCGAGTGTGCCCGCGAATTCCTGCGCGGCCTCGCCGATCAGATAGGCTTTGCGGATGCGCGGGAAATATTCGGCGAGACTCGTAATCCCGCCAGCCTTCGGCTTGCCGCCCGCGATCCAGAAAATATCAGAGAAAGACGACAGCGCGTGCGCGGCGGCGTCCGCATTGGTGCCCTTGGAGTCGTTGACGAACAACACATTGTCGCGGCGGCCGACCTGTTCCATGCGGTGGGCGAGGCCGGGAAAGCTGCGCAAGCCTTTCTGCAAGACGTCAGTGGAGACGCCGAGCGCGAGCGCACAGGCCGAAGCGGAGGCCGCATTCTGCGCATTGTGCAGTCCGCGCAGCGATCCGATACCGCCGATCCGTGCGATCTCGCTGCGGGCGGCGCCGGAGGCACGCCAGATCGTTTCGTGCGCGACATAGATGCCGTCGGGAACAGGATTTTTCACGGAGACGCGGACCACGCGCTTGCCGGCCTGCTCGATCCGGTCGGCGGTCGCGCGGCTAAATCCGTCATCGACGCCGACGATCGCGGCGCCCTGTGGCTGAACGCCGGCAACGAGTCGCTCTTTCACCGCGGCATAATGTTCGAGCGTGCCGTGGCGGTCGATGTGGTCCTCGCTGACGTTGAGCAGGATACCGACGGTCGGGTCCAGGCTTGGCGCGAGATCGATCTGGTAGGACGACATCTCGATCACATGCACGCGGCCCTTGCGCGGCGGTTCCAGCGACAGAATCGCGGTACCGATATTGCCGCCCATCTGGGTGTCGTAACCGGCAAAGCGCATCAGGTGCGCGATCAGGGCGGTGGTGGTCGATTTGCCGTTGGTGCCGGTGATCGCCACGAACGGCGCGTCCGGCGCATGGCGCTGTCGTTCGCGGCAAAACAGCTCGATGTCACCGATCACCTCAACGCCGGCTTCGCGCGCCGCCAGCACGCTCCAGTGCGGGGCGGGATGGGTGAGCGGCGCGCCCGGCGTCAGCACCAGCGCGGCAAAGCGCGACCAGTTCTCTTTCCGCAAATCCGCGGTGACGAAGCCGGCCTTCGCAGCTTCGGCCAATCGGTCGGCGCCGTCATCGCCCGCAACGACTTCGGCGCCACCGGCCTTGAGGGCATGACAACTCGCCAGCCCCGACCCGCCAAGGCCGAACACCGCAACCGACTTGCCTGCAAAGGAAGTGACGGGGATCAAGTGATCACCGCAGCTTCAATGTCGAGAGGCCGGCAAGCGCCAGCATCACCGAGATGATCCAGAACCGGATCACGATCTGCGGCTCGGTCCAGCCCAACTGCTCGAAGTGATGGTGGATCGGCGCCATCTTGAAGATGCGTTTTCCGGTCAACTTGAATGACGCCACCTGCACGATCACCGAAACCGCCTCCAGCACGAACAGGCCGCCGATCACCGCAAGCACGATCTCGTGTTTGACCGCCACCGCGATCGAGCCGAGCATGCCCCCGAGCGCCAGCGAACCGGTGTCGCCCATGAAGATCGAGGCCGGCGGCGCGTTGAACCACAGGAATCCGAGGCCCGCGCCAAGCACCGCCCCGCAGATGACGGCGAGTTCGCCGGTGCCGGGCACATAGTTGATCTGCAAGTAGTCAGAGAAGACCGCATTGCCGGTCAAATAGGAGATCATGCCGAAGCTCGCAGATGCGATCATGACCGGCACGATGGCGAGGCCGTCGAGGCCGTCGGTGAGGTTGACCGCGTTGCCGGCGCCCACGATGATGAACGCGCCGAACACCGCGAAGAACCAACCCAGGTTCAGCGCCACGTCCTTGAAAAAGGGAAGCACAAGCGAGGTCGAGAACGGCTCGCGGCCGAGCCGCACCAGCGCGAAGCACGCCAGCAAGGCGATGACCCCTTCGAGCAAGAGGCGGATGCGGCCGGCAAAACCGCTATGGGTCTGCTTGGTCACTTTCAGATAGTCGTCATAGAAGCCGACAAAGCCGAAGCCCAGCGTCACCGCCAGCACGATCCAGACATAGGGGTTGAGCGGGTTGGCCCACAGCACGGTGGAAACTACGAGCCCCGACAGGATCATCAGCCCGCCCATGGTCGGCGTGCCCTTCTTGGTGACCAGGTGGGACTGCGGGCCGTCGGTGCGGATCGGCTGTCCCTTGCCCTGGCGAATCCGCAAATGATCGATGATCCAGGGGCCGAACAGGAAAACGAACAGCGCACCGGTCACCATCGCGCCGCCGGTGCGAAACGTGATGTAGCGAAATACGTTCAGGAAGCCGTGCAATGGGCCAAGGAAAGGAACAGTATTGGAAAGATCAATCAACCAGTAAAACATCAGTGTCCGCCTATACCGCGGCTTCGTCGAGCGCGGCGTTGCCGGGGAAGCGCTTTTCGAGCGCGGTGACTATCGTTTTCATCTTCGAACCGAACGAGCCCTTGATCATGACGGCATCGCCGGCGCGAACGGCGGAGAGCACCTGGGTCTGAAGATTCGCCGCGCTATCGGCATAGCCGCCCCGTTTGCCGGTGGAAAGAGCGTCCCACAGGCTACGCATCAGCGGACCACAACAATACACGAGATCGACATGATTGGTCTTGATGGCGTCATTCAGGCCGCCATGCAATTGCGGCCCGGTGGCACCCAGTTCAAGCATATCGCCGAGCACCGCGATCCGCCTTCCGTGCGGGCCGACCGGGGCCTGGCCGAGGACGCTGAGCGCCGCCGCCATCGACGCCGGATTGGCGTTATAGCTCTCGTCGATCAGGGTGATCTCGCCGCCCGGCACCCCAAGGACACGGCGGACACCGCGGCCGGCCGCGGGCACAATCTGTGACAGCGACAGCGAGGCGAGCGCGAGATCGGCGCCGGCCAACGATGCGGCGGCCAGCACCGCGAGCGAATTCATCGCAATGTGGCGTCCGGGCATGCCGAGCTTGTAGGTGACCTCGTGGCCGAGAATATCGGCGTGCACCGCCGAGCAGGCCGCATGCAGCGAGACGTCGATGAGGCGGGCATCGGCTTTTTTATTCGCGCCGAACGACACGATGCGCGAGATGCCGCACTCCTTGGCGCGACGCTCGAGTCTTGTGAATTGCGAATTGTCACGGTTGAGCACCACCGCGCCATCAGGCTCGACGCCTGCAAAGATCTCCGCTTTCGCGTCAGCGATCGCCTCGATGCCGGCGAAGAACTCCAGATGCACCGGCTCGACGGTGGTGATGATGGCCATATGCGGCCTCACCATCTTCACCAGTGGCTCGATTTCACCCGCGTGATTCATGCCGATCTCGAACACCGCAAACCGGGCGTCCGCCGGACAGCGCGCCAGTGACAGCGGCACGCCCCAGTGGTTGTTGAAGGATGCCGCCGAGGCATGCGTTTTGCCCTGGCTTTCGAAAACGTGAAGCAGCGCCTCCTTGGTAGAGGTCTTGCCGACCGAGCCCGTGACCGCGATCACCTGCGCGGCCAACCTGCCGCGCGCCGCATGCGCAAGATCGACGAGCGCGGCGAGCACGTCATCGACCGCGAGAAGCGGCGCACCGGGCGCGAATTTGCCGCGCTGAGCCTTCTCCACTACCGCCAGCGCGGCGCCGGCCTTCAGCGCGGCTTCGACAAAATCATGACCGTCATGCACCGCGCCCTTGATGGCGAAGTAGGCCTCGCCCGGCGCGAGCGTGCGACTGTCGATGGAAATGCCGGTGATTTCATTTGGCAATGCGCCATTGACCTCGGCGCGCATCGCCGCCGCCATCGCTTCCGACGTCCATAACGGCATCGTGCTCATGCCACCCTCTTTGCCAAGGCCTGTGCCACCGCGTCGTGATCGCTGAACGGCAGCGTGCGATCTCCAACAATCTGTCCGGTCTCGTGACCCTTGCCGGCGATCAGAAGCACATCGCCTTCTTCAAGCCCGGCGATGGCGTTACCGATCGCTTCCGCACGGTCGCCGATTTCTTTCGCGCCGCCCGCGGCTGCGAGGATCGCCGCGCGGATCGTCTGCGGATTTTCGCTGCGCGGGTTGTCGTCGGTGATGATGACGTCGTCGGCATTCTCGGCGGCGATCGCGCCCATCAGCGGACGCTTGCCGGCGTCACGGTCGCCGCCGGCGCCGAACACGACGACAAGTCTTCGTTTCGCATAGGGACGCAAGGCCTGCAGCGCCTTTGCCAGCGCATCCGGCTTGTGCGCGTAATCGACGAAGATCGGCGCTCCCTGATATTCGCCGACGCGCTCCAGCCTTCCCTTCGCGCCTTCGAGATGTTCGAGCGCTGCGAAAACCTGTTCCGGCTCGCTGCCTGTTCCGATCGCAAGACCGGCTGCGACAACCGCGTTCTCGATCTGGAATTCGCCGACCAGCGGCAGATGAATGGAATGACGGCGGCCACAATGGACAAGTTCAAGCCGCTGCGCGAAGCCATCGATAGCACTGGCAGAAACCGCAATTCCATCCCCCGCGCCATCGCCGTTGCGGCCAACCGTGATCAGGCGCAACTTCTTCTCCGAAGCCACGTCGATCACGGCTTGCGAACAATCATGATCCGCCGAGATCACCGCCACACCGCCGGCAGCGACCAGATCGCGGAACAGCCGAAGTTTTGCGGCAAGATAATGCGCGACATCCGGATGGTAATCCATGTGATCGCGCGACAGGTTGGTGAAAGCGCCGGCACT
>Ga0210389_10000516_pt1 | contig 35137 bp, 28 predicted proteins | sample IncBWH28OmetaG_FD_160127 | JGI IMG/M metagenome (GOLD analysis project Ga0210389, IMG submission 160127) | Forest soil microbial communities from Barre Woods Harvard Forest LTER site, Petersham, Massachusetts, United States - Inc-BW-H-28-O ... | reverse complement strand
ACCGCGATCATCACCCCCACCGCGGCGACCGCCTGCCCCGCCACAAACAAGAATCCGTAGATCGTCGAAGCCCACCGTGGCGACAGCGACATCACCCAGTCAATCGCCGCAAACGTCATCGCCAGAATGTACAGAATCACGCCCGGCGCCGCCAAAGCCTTCATCCGCTGTTTCAATCCCTCGCCGTTCGACTGATCTTGCTGCTTCGACCAGTTGTTGAACACCACCATCAGCACAATCCAGATCGCAAAATAAAGCACCGCGCGCGTCAGGAATCCGCCCGAAGTCAAATACCCCTGCTGCCACGAAGTAAGCGCGTGCTCGCCTTCCTTCGGCGCATTCAGCCAGCCGGTCTCAATGCCGTTCCCGGAGTACAGGTATTTCATGCCCACCCAGATGGGAATAAAGAGTACCGCCACCAGCACCAGGTTCCGCGAAGCCGCTTCCAATGGCCGCCGGATGACCATTCCCCAGATTCCTCCGGTAAGGTGCTGCAGCATCAGCAGCCCTAGCGAGCCAACCGTCAATCCCAAAATCAGCATGTAGCTGAAAATATAAGCGTGATAAAAATCAGCCGGTGACTTCATGGCACCGAATCCCGCCACCAGAAGCGCGACGACACCCACAGCCAAGCCGCCGCTCTGCAACCGGCTGACGCTCTCAGGCGCCTTAAACTCTTGCGCGTTCACTTCGCGGTTCCTCCCGCCATCAATTTCTCCCGCAACTCCGCCGGCAACTGGCCCACCGGCGCGTTTCTGCTCAACTGCAGAGCCCGCAGGTATGCCACGATCGCCCAGCGATCGCGCGGCGGAATCTGCGCCGAATAACCGTACATCGCACCGAACCCGTTCGTGACCACGTCGTACAAATACCCGTTCGGCACGTTGCGCAGCCGCTCCTGGTGATAGCTCGGCGGATGCTTCATCCCGCGCATCGCCACCATGCCCAGGCCGTCGCCCTGAATTCCATGGCACGGCGTGCAGAAAATCCCGTACCGCTGCTGCCCGCGCTCCAGCAATTCCGCGGTAAGCGGAAGCGGAAACGCGTTCGATTCCTTCGGCACCAACAGCGAATCGTCCTGAACCGATCCGCGCGCTACAGTGTTTTCCACTGTCGGCCGTTCCGACCGTCCATCTGCAAAAAAATCGCTCGGCGACAGCGGATTTTGCCGCGGCTGGTTGGCCATGTCCTGGCGCAACGTATTCTGGCAGCCCGCAAATCCAAGCGCGCACAACGCCGCAATCGCAAAAAGGGAAGGTTTATTCTTCATCCTTCACCTCGTTGACGTGCTGCGCGTGCATGCTCTGCAGGAATTTTGAACTCTCCACCAGGTCAAATTTCGGATCGCGCGCCTCGATGCACAAAAAGAATTTGTCCGTCGACGCATGGCTGAACCGCTCCACGTTGAATACCGGGTGATACGGCTGCGGCAGCTTGTTCAGCGCCAGCATGCTGAACACCGCGAACGTGGCCGCGCCCAGCACTGTCAATTCGAATGTCACCGGGATAAACGCCGGCCAGCTGTTCAGCGGGCGCCCGCCGATGTTAATCGGATAGGCAATCGCCGCCACCCAGTATTGCAGGCCGAATCCCGTCAGCCCGCCTCCGATTCCGCCGATCAGAGTCAATACCGCCACCAGATTGCTGCGAAATCCCCGGAAACCCACCGCGTCCGACAATCCCTCAATCGGAAATGGCGTGTACGCTTCGATATGCTTGTAGCCTGCTTCCCGTGCCTTCTTCGCCGCGGCCAGCAGGTCTTCGGGCGTCGAAAATTCGCCCATCAGGCCAAACAACAGGGAACGCCGTTCACTCATTGGTGCCCCTCATCGCCATGCGACTCCTGATGCACCAGTTCGCGCATTTCCGAAATCGCAATCGCCGGCAGTCCGCGCACGAACAGGAAGATCAACATCGTGAACAGGCCCAACGTTCCGACGAATGTCGCATAGTCCCACACCGTTGCCGAATACCGGCCCCAGGCCGACGGCATGAAGTCGCGCGTCAGTGAAATCACCACGATCACGAACCGCTCCAGCCACATCCCGATGTTGATGATCAGCGACATCACAAACAGCGCCGGGATGTTGCGCCGTACCTTCTTGAACCACAGCAGCTGCGGTGTCAGGATGTTGCACAAAATCAAGGCATAGTAGAACGGCGCGTACGGCCCGTGCAGCCGCTGTTTCGCCAGGAAAACGTCAAATTTGTTCCCGCTGTAAAACGCCATGAAAAATTCAATGAAGTAGCCGTACGCGACGATCAACCCGGTTGCCAGCATCACCTTCGCCATCTGCTCCAGGTGGCGCAGCGTGATGAAGCCTTCCATTCCATACGCCTTGCGCATGGGAATGGCCAGCGTCAGCACCATGGCAAAGCCGGAATAAATCGCGCCGGCAACGAAATAAGGAGGAAAGATCGTCGTGTGCCAGCCCGGAACGATACCGGTCGCGAAATCGAAGCTCACCACGGTATGCACGGAAAGCACCAGCGGCGTCGCAAGTCCCGCCAACAGCAGATACGCTACCTGGTACCGGTGCCAGTGCCGCGCCGACCCGCGCCATCCCATCGACAACATCCCAAAAATCACCTGCTGCCAGCGCTGCTTTGCGCGATCCCGTAGCGTCGCCAAGTCCGGCAGCAATCCCACAAACCAGAACAACAGGGAAACTGTTCCGTAAGTGGAGACCGCGAAAACGTCCCAGATCAGCGGGCTGCGAAACTGCGGCCAAATTCCCATCGTGCTCGGATACGGGAACATGTAATACGCCATCCACGGACGCCCGGTATGGATCAGCGGAAACAATCCCGCGCAAGCCACCGCAAACAACGTCATCGCTTCCGCAAACCGGTTGATCGAAGTCCGCCACTTCTGGTTCAACAAATACAAAATCGCAGAAATCAGCGTCCCCGCGTGGCCGATACCGATCCACCACACAAAGTTGACGATCGCAAAGCCCCACCCGATCGGAATGTTGATGCCCCAGATTCCGACGCCCTTCATGAACAACCAGCCGATCGCCAGGTTCAGCACCATCACGATGCTGAAGAGGAACCCAAATCCCAGAAGCCAGCCGATGCCGAGCGGCCGTGTCAGCACCACCGACGAAATCTTGTCGGTGACGGACGCATAAGTATGCCCCGGCTCAATCCACGGCTCTGGCTCATGCCCTCCCGGCAATTTCTCGTCTCCACTCATGCCTTTTCCAGCTCCGTGTTCGGATTACGCACTGCCGCCAGGTACGTGGTCCGTGGCCGCGAATTCAGTTCTCCCAGAAGGGTGTAATTCCGCTGCTGCGCCTTCAATATCGCCACCTTGCTCTTCGGATCATTGATATTGCCGAAGGCAATCGCTTCCGTCGGGCACGCGGATTCACAGGCAGTTACAATCTCACCGTCGCGGATTGGCCGGCTCTGCTTTTCCGCGTCAATGCGTGCATTGTTGATCCGCTGCACGCAATAGGTGCACTTTTCCATCACGCCGCGGCTCCGCACCGTCACTTCCGGATTCCTCAGCAGCTTCAGTTGCGGCGTCTCCCAATCCTGGAAGCGCAGGAAATTGAATCGCCGCACCTTGTAAGGACAGTTGTTCGAACAGTAGCGCGTCCCGACGCAGCGGTTATACACCATGTCGTTCAGGCCTTCCGCGCTGTGCACCGTGGCCCCCACCGGGCAAACCTGCTCGCAGGGCGCGTTCTCGCACTGCATGCACGGCACAGGCTGGAAGAAGGTCTGCGGATTGTCGAGCGCGGCGTTGTATTCCGATGGGTCGCCTGTGTAGCCTTCCATCGCCGAGGGAACATGCGTGTAGTAGCGGTCGATGCGGATCCAATGCATTTCGCGTCCGCGCATCACTTGGTCCTTGCCCACCACCGGAATGTTGTTTTCCGACTGGCAAGCCACCACGCACGCGTTGCAGCCGTTGCATTTGTTCAGGTCAATCGCCATGCCCCAGGCATATCCGGGGTACGTAAACTCCTTGTACAGCGAATCATCTTTAGCGACTTCTTCGTGCTTTTCATGCGGAAACCCGGGGTTTTTCTTGTACTCGTCCAGCGTGGCCGTGCTCAAAATCTGCCGGCCTTCCATGTTGAAGTGATACTGCGTGCACGCCAGCGAGTATCCATCGCCGGTCGCGGTCATCTTGCCGCCCGCCGCGCTCCACATCGCGTTCGAAGTCCGCACCACGTAGGCGTTGAAACCTTTGTTCGTTCCCGCAAAGCCCGAGCGCGTCCGTCCGTAACCCAGCGGCAGTACCACTGTGTTTTCCGCCTGCCCCGGCGTTGTCCACGTCGCCGCCGTCACCTTGCTGCCGTTCAACTCAATGTCCACGACGGTCGAGCGAATCTGCCCGTGCTCCCCGCCGCGCGAAACCACCTTGTGCGCCAAATCATTTTTCTGCGCGAATTTCGGGCTGACCAGCGCCGCGTTGTCCCAAGTCAGCTTGGTCACCGGCTTCGGCAATTCCTGCAGCCACCCATTGTTCGCGAAGCGCCCGTCGTAAATCGTCGGGTCTGGCCGGAAAATGTACTCGACTTCGGCGGCCGCCATTGCCTTTGCCGCGGGCAAACTTGCGGGATCGAATTTCAGCGCCGGATTGATGGCCGGCAATTTCGTTCCCGCAATCACGCCGTCGTTCAGCCACTTCCGCCAACCAGCATCGATCGCCGTTCCCAGATGCGTGGACGCTTCCGTCCAGTACGCGCGCACGGCGTCATAAGGAGGCTGTCCCGGCTTGTCGCCGAACGCGGCCACCAGGTCATGCGCGGATTTCGTGTAGTACAGCGGCGAAATCAGCGGCTGCACAATGCTCGCGGTGCCGTCGTAAGCCCGCGCATCGCTCCAGCTTTCCAGGTAATGCGACTCCGAAACATGCCACTGGCAGTAAGCCGAAGTCTCGTCAAAATAAGGGCTCAGATGCACGGAGTTGTGCACCTTCTTCAGCTTGGTCACGAAATCAAAGTCGTGCGGCGCGTCGTACACCGGATTCCCGCCCAGAATCACCAGCAGATCCACCTTGCCGGCATCCATGTCGGCGCAAAGATCCCGCAGCGATTCCAGTTGATTGACCGGTTCCGCTTCCACCGGCTCCGTGTAGTAAACCGTCGCGCCCACATTGCCCAGCGCCGCGTTAATCGCGTGGGCCAACGCGTGCACCGTCGCAGACTGCTGCTCGCCCGCAACCACCAGCGAACTGCCATGTGCCTTCTGCAAATCCGCCACAACCGTGTTCAACCACTTTTCCACGTCACCCGGCAAGCTCGCTGTGTTGCCGCGTCCCAACTTCGCTGCCAGCGCCCGCGCAAACAATTCAATGTCGCAAGCGCGCATTGGCAAACGATGATCCGCGGATGAGCCCGTCACCGTTGGCGTCGGCTCCACCACATACAGCCGGTTCATCGAATCGCTCGTGCTCTCCAGCTTCCGCCGCCGCGCCCACTGCTTCGCGTAAGAAATATGCCCGGGCCCGCTCGCCAGAAAATCCGCGTCCAGCGACAAAATCACGTCGGCCTTCGCTGGAACATAAACCGTATTCACCACCCGGCCAAACGCTAGCTTCGCGCCTTCGCGCCCGCCCTCGCTGACCGCCGGCTCCCACTGGTGCCACTTCGCCTGCGGATAAAGTGCCAGCAATTTGCGCAACTGCGACGCCAAGGTCGGGGAAGTCACGGTTCCCGTCAGAATGCGGAAACCCGCTCCGCCAGCCGCTTTTACGCCAGTGGCCGCTTCCTGCGCGGAATCCAGGAACGTGGACCAGGCCCGAATTTCGCCGCCCTGCAGCACAGTCTGCGCGCGGTCCGGATCGTACAAATTCAATATCGAAGCCTGCACCATCGCGCTCGTCGCGCCCAGGCTTGACGGATGATCCGGATTTCCCTCAATCTTCGTCGGCCGTCCTTCATGGCTTTCCACCAGCACGCCCACCGCGTCCGCGCCAAACGGCATCACCGTCGCGTAATAGTTCGGCTTGCCCAGCACCATGCCGTCCGGCTGCTTCACGTACGGCACAATGTGCGATTCATCCGGCCGCCCGCAGCCCGCAAGTCCCGCCAGCGCCAGCGAAGCGCCCATCAATTTCAGGAAGTCCCGCCGGTCCACCGCGTCGTCCCACTCCGAAGCGTGCCGCGGAAATTCCCGGTGCAGCAATTCCTCAAAATGCGGATCTTCCGAAAGCTCTTCCAGTGTCCGCCAGTACTGCTTTCCGCTCTTCCCGTTCAGTTTCTCGCGGACCGTCGAAAGCTCCAGACGGTGCTCCCGCAGCGTGTCGTCCACGATCTCTTCGTCTTCCTGATCGTGCCCGTGCCCCGCTTCCAATGCGGGTTTCGCGGCCGCCGGGCCTTGCAGTATGCGCAGTTGCTTTTCGTGTTCGTGATCGCTCATAGCATCCATTAACGGTGACACGTCGAGCAGCTTGTCAGCTCGGCCGTGGTTCGCAGCTTGTACTCCGCCGCAAGTTGCCGCCCGGCTTGTTCCTGGTTCGCGGGCGCCTTCCAGTCCATGTTAAAAACCTGATCCCTCGGGCGAAGGTTCTGTTGCGGATTTCGGTGGCACTCCAGGCAAAAATTCATGTTCAAGGGCGATGCCTGCAGCATCAGCGGCATCTGGTTCACGCTGCCGTGGCACGAAGAGCAGCCGATCCCCTTATTGATATGAATGCTGTGGTTGAAATAAACGTAGTCCGCCAGGCGATGTACCTTATTCCAGCGAATCGATTCGTCGTTGCGGTAGCTCTCGCGTATCGGCTCCAGGTATCCCACATTATTGAAGAGAACCGAGTGGCAGTTCATGCAGGTCTTCGTCGGAGGAATTCCCGCAAACGCCGAGGTTTCCACACTTGTGTGGCAATACCGGCAATCGATGCCGTCGTCGCCGACATGGTGCTTATGGCTGAATTGCACCGGCTGAGTCCGCGTTACGTTCTGATTGGTGATGTAGGGCGATCTTGCAAGGACAAGAACTGCCGTCAATGCAACTCCCCCAACTACGGCTACTCCGAGCAAGCTGGCCCGGGCCATGAAGTTTGCACTGCGGTGAAAGATTTGTGCCATGTCAGAGTTGCGCTAGAGCGAGCTTCTTCCCTATGAGCGTTGGTTCCCCCGAAGTTGTCCACTCTTATACCGGACAGCGCATGTCCGGGTCCATCAGCGACCGATTAGTGTCCAATAATTTTTCCGGGAATGCAACTCATATCCATTTTTCCCGCCTTTGAAATCTTCGAACGTAAGATCAAGCGAACCTTCGCATATTTTGAACATTCCGAAACAAATCAAAATTCAGTGTCATCGTGGTAATTCTTCCCGAAACAGACCGCTTCCCATCCATTCCTCAGATGCTCCACCCTCTTCCTCGGATAAACCTTTCTTATGCTTGCCCTCGGCCTATTCCACTCTTACGGATGGCACGCTCCATGCTATGCTTTTTATGTTCTTCATCGCTTTGCAGGCCTCGCCTGCAGGCTCCGGCCCTCCCCGGAGCAGCCATGCAATCCCCCGCTGGGGCGTGGTCCAACTGGTAGGACACCTCACTGTTAATGAGGACGGTGAAGGTTCGAATCCTTCCGCCCCAGCCAATTTTCCCCTCCAAAATCCCGCCGCGGGTCTTTTATGCCTTCTTTGCAAGCTGCCCGCCGCGTTTCGTTGACACTGCCGCCTTGTAGGGCTACGCTTCGCTGGTCTGGAGCGTGCGATGAAAAATTTCTCTATTATTATTCTTCTTGCCGTCCTTATTTCCGTTCCTTCTTTTGCTCAAAACGAGCCGCATCATCATCACGACGCCGGCGAAAAACTCGGCACGGTCTCTTTCCCAACCTCCTGTGCGCCCGCCGTGCAGCCACAGTTCGAGCGCGGCATGGCTCTCCTCTACTCCTTCGAGTACGAAACCGCCATAAACCAGTTTGAGGAAATCCAGAAAAAAGATCCCGGCTGCGCAATGGCCTACTGGGGCCAGGCGATGAGCCTCTATCACCAACTCTGGGATCGCCCAACAAAAACCGATCTCCAGCACGGTGCGGAATTGCTAGCCAAAGCGCGTTCGCTCAATCCCCCGACGGCGCGCGAACGCGACTACATCCAGGCCCTGACCGTCTTCTACACCGACACCGAAAAAATCGATCACGAAGAGCGCGCCGAAGCCTACGCGAAAGCCATGGACGGCGTCCACCAGCGCAATCCCCAGGACCGCGAAGCCGCCATCCTGTACGCGCTAGCGCTGCTCGGCTCCGCGCCCGAACGCGACCCCGACCTCGTCAACGCCAAAGCCGCCGTCGCCATTCTTAACAAACTCTACGAGGAACAGCCCGACCATCCCGGCATCGCCCACTACATCATTCACAGCTGCGACAATCCGTCGATGGCCAGCCTCGCTCTGCCCGCCGCGCGCAAATATGCCGGCATCGCGCCAGCCTCAGCCCACGCGGTTCACATGCCGTCGCATATCTTTGCGCGCCTCGGCCTGTGGCAGGACGACATCAATTCCAATCTCGCCGCCATACAAATTGCCGATCAAATGGCCGCGATGCACATCCACGTGTTGCACCACAGAATGCACTCCATGGATTTTCTTGAGTACGCCTACCTGCAGATTGGAGACGATGCGCGCGCCAAGGCCGAAGTCGACGCCTTCGCGGCGCTTCCCGATTCCGGCGCGGATCTCGTATTTAAGGACTATTTCCTGCAGCGTAAAGCGGTGGCTCCGGCCATGTATGCCATCGAACGCCGTCAATGGAAGGAAGCCCTCGCCCAGCAGCCAGCGGCCAACACGCCGCCTCATGTGCAACTCATCGCGTATTGGAGCCGAGCCGTTGCCGCAGGCCACCTTCACAACGCTGCGGCCGCGCAGGACGCTTTGAAGCACGGCGACGAGCTCATAGAAGCCACGCGTAAAGGCGACAAGCCCTACCTCGCCACTTCTCTAAAAGATACTCGCGACGTCATGCAGGCCTGGGCCGACTACGCTTCCGGCAAGAGCGCAGAAGCTGTCACGCGCCTCCGCTCCGTCGCCGACACCGAAGACAAAATCGGCAAGGGCGAAACCGACCTCCCGGTCCGCGAAATGCTCGCTGACATGCTGATGGAGATGCAGAAGCCGCAGGAAGCGCTTGCCGAATACGAAACATCCTTGCGCACAGATCCGAACCGCTTCAATGGCCTCTACGGCGCGGCGCAAGCCGCCGAGATGACTCACCAAAAAGACAAAGCGGCTGCCTATTTCGCGCAGTTGCTGAGAAATTGCAACGGCACCATGTCCGTTCGGCCGGAAATTGCGCAAGCAAAAACGCTTCTCGCCGCCGCCAAGTAGTAGTGCGCCGCCGCGCCAGGCACTACTCTACTGGCTCTTGCCGGCCAGTCTGCTCAGCTCGTGAAATATACCGTCGTCAATCTTTCTCGCGGCCGTCGCAACGTTCTCTTCCAAATGCGCCACTTGGGAAGTCCCGGGAATCGGCAGCATCACGGGTGAACGCCGCAGCAGCCACGCCAATGCCAGTTGCGAAGGTGTCATCTTCGCCTCCGCAGCAATTTTTTCCAGCTTGCTGCCTGCAGCGGAGAGCTGCCCCGCTCCCAACGGAAACCACGGAATGAACCCGATCCTCGAGCGCTCGCAATAATCCAGCACATCTTCCGCCCCGCGATCCAGCACGCTGTAGCGGTTCTGCACCGTCACGATGGGCACATGCTTCCTCGCATTTTCAATCTGCGCCACGCTCACTTCGGACAGCCCGACGTGCTTGATTTTCCCTTCCGCCTGCAACTCCTTCAGCGTTCCCAGTTGATCCTCCGCCGGCACCTTGTCGTCAATCCGGTGCAGTTGAAAAAGATCGATCCGCTCCACGCGCAGCCGCCGCAGGCTCCCTTCGCAAGCCTTGCGCAAGTATGCCGGCTTGCCGTTCGGCACCCATTGATCCGGTCCCGGCCGCTCCAAGCCGGCCTTCGTAGCGATCACCAGCTCTTTCGGATACGGGTAAAGAGCCTCGGCGATAATCTCTTCGCTTACCGCAGGCCCGTACGAATCCGCCGTGTCAATAAAATCGATCCCCAGTTCCACGGCCTTTCGAAGCACTCGCACCGCTTCGCCGCGATCCTTCGGCTCTCCCCAAATCCCTTTGCCGGTAATTCTCATCGCCCCAAAACCCAGCCGGTGCACCCGCAGGTCGCCTCCAATCACAAACTCCCCGGCCTTTGCCGCCGGCCGCTCTGCACTCGATTGTGCCGCGCTCGTGCTCTTCATTTTTGGCCCTCTTTCTGTCTTTGCATCCTCATCAAAATCGCGAAGCGACACCACCAGTCGTCTGACGCTTCACGCGGTCCCCGTCGACCCAATATTTCACACGGTCCGGACCTGCTTATTTGAGATGTTGTGATCCGCCCGGTTGTTGCAGCTTTTTTCGACTTCAACCCGTTGTGGGCTCAACCTTTTTGCGTGGGGAGCCCCGCGCCAATCCAACCTTTCCACCCGCCATCCATCGATTCCACGTTGGTGTAGCCCATCTTCTGCAGATTGTCCGCCGCAAGCGCCGAGCGGAAACCTCCGCCGCAATAAAGTATGATCTTCGCTCCGGCATCCGGAACGCTCTGTTCCACGTCTCGCTCGATAATTCCCTTGCCCAGGTGAATCGCTCCTGGCAGGTGCCCCTGCGCCCATTCGCTCTCCTCGCGCACGTCCACCAGGACGAATTTCTCTGCCGCATCCATTCGGCGCTTCACGTCCGCCACGCTCGTCTCCTTCACCCGTTTCTTCGCGTCATTCACCAGCGCAAGAAATTTTGCCGCGTGTGCCATACCAGCCTCCATTTCCGTTCGGAATCTCAAATTCCATCATAACGCCGCGGCAAAAAAGAAAAAGAGCGCCGCGCATCTCTGCGGGCGCCCTCGCTTCGAACACCGATTCCATCCAACCGTTAAGGTTTCGCCGCGGAATGCATTGCGGCCTTTTCCGCCGGAATCTTGCAGCCTTGCTGCTGCTCTTGTCCCCTGCGTCCTGCGGTGAACCGGCTCGTCTCCCGCACGCGTGTTCGTAAACCATCAATCACCGCCGGAATTGCGTTGTGCTTCTCTCCACGAATCAGGTAAATCATCAACGCGGCTTCTCCCGGCGCGTCAGCACTCGACGTAATCCCCACCCCCTGCACGCCGGACTGCTTCATCAGTTCGGCCACGTGCGCCGCGTGAACCACCATCGCGCGCTCCACTTCCGTTTTTTCCAGCGCGCTCACGGTAAACGCGTCTTGTGCCGGAACGATTCGCGATGCTGCCTCATATTCGAGAATCCCATGCGGCGTCGGCTCATCCATCGACACGATTCGCGTCGCCACTCCCTCAATCGTCGCCGGCAGCGGCGTCGGCTTCTGCCGAGGATTTACCACGATCAGCACCGCGGCCTCTCCTGGACGATCCGTGCTCGCCGCCACGCCCACCGCATTGATATAAGGGTTCGCCAGCAGTTCCGGTGCGTGCAAATCGCGCGCCCGTTGCGCCAGCGCTATCGAAGCGGCATCCACGGAAATCGCGGTTCGTGCCGCTGCCGCCTTCACTGCCGCGCCCGCCAGAGTGCACCCGATCACCTGGTGCGTCGATGCGCTTCCTACAAACGAAGGCTGGTTCCCCTGCTGATCCGCCAACGCCGCCAGTACGTCCTTAACGGGATTTCCCACCGTGTCCGTATCCGACCCTGCGTACAGGAGCGCCACGGGGTCCGCCGTGGCTCGGTCCACGATCAGCGACCCTGAGTCTCCTTCAGCGCTGAAAGTTCCGCCGGACACTGAAACCTGATTACTGTAAGTGACATTGAAATTCGTTCCGCCATTGCACTGCGTCTGGTAGGTGACCGATGTGTTCAATCCGATCGCGGCAACCGTCGAGCATGTCAGCCCGGTAGTCCGGCCGCTCTTAGCCACCGCCTCACCCACTACAGCAGGAATTCCTGTCCCTTGATGAGGTGGCCCGGGATCAGCGGTACTTCCCGTGGCCGTTGCACCCAATGAGAGAATATTCCCAGTCAAATCCACCGCTCCCGGCACGATCAGCGCAATCGCAGCATCCACGTTGGTGCCCGCAGCCTGCAGATTCACAAACGACGTCAGATTCGCCACCGTATTCGTACCCGTGGTAGAGCAGTTCGTTTCAATAATCGCCGGCTGCGAGATCGGCTCTCCCGGCGATGCTTGATCGCTCCTCGCCAGTACGTGGTTGTTGCTCAAAATGTAGAAACTGCCGTTGCGAGTCAGGAGCGAGCCTAGCGTCCCACCGCAGCAAAACTGGCCGCTCTTGTCGTCAGCGTCTCCCCCGGACGTTCCCAGTTCTATGGGCAAGCTCTGCGCGTTCTGATTCGGGTTCGACTGAAACACCTGAACGCGACCTGTTCCCGATTTTGTTGTGTCCGCTTGCGAAACCGCCGTCACCACAACGGTGGAAGGATTTGGCACTGCCGACGGCGCCGTGTACAGACCGCCGCCCGTGATCGTTCCGACCGTCGCATTTCCTCCCGCCACTCCGGCCACTTCCCAGTTCACGGCCGTGTTCGTCGTACCCGTCACGCTCGCGCTGAATGGCACCGTCTGCCCAACCACCACCGAGGTCGCACTGGGAGACACCATCACGGTAATTGACGTTGAGTTTCCTCCGCCACCTCCGCCGCCACCCTTCACATCCGTCAACCCGCTGCATCCGGCAAACCATAAAACGCACATCAATAAGAGTAGTTTTCGGCTTCGTCCCATAGGTATCCCCCGGCGCTTATCCATAGCAAGGCTAGCATGTGCCTGCAGAGCCAACAGGAATCTGGGATATCCCGGTGACCTATCTGTCGCCTGTCCTTGCGGACAGGTCGTCTGAGGGTTTCTTAACGCTCTGCACTTCTTCGGCTGGAAGGTGCAAACTCTTCAATCCAAATCGCGCCAGTTCGGGCCGGTTCCCATCTCCACCACCAGCGGCACCGCCAGTTTGTGGACGTTCTCCATCTCTTCCTTCACCAGTTTTTCCACCTTGCTCTTTTCTTTCACCGGCAGCTCGAACAGGAGTTCGTCATGCACCTGCAAAATCATTTTCGCGGCCAGCTTTTCTTTCTCCAAGCGCTCGACGATCGAAATCATCGCCATCTTAATAAGGTCCGCCGCGGTTCCCTGCAGCGGCGAATTCAGCGCGGTGCGTTCGGCGAAATTCCGCAATTGCATCTGTGGCGAGCCGATCTCGGGAATCGGCCGGATTCGCCCAAACAATGTCTTCGCGACGCCAGTCTTCCGTGTTTCCACCAGTACGTTGTCCAAATACTGTTTCACGCCGCGATACCGCGTGAAATACGCGTTGATGAATTGCGACGCCTCTTTCTGCGCGATTCCCAGTTGTTGCGCCAGCCCAAATGCCGAAAGCCCGTAAATAATTCCGAAATTGATCGCCTTGGCCGCGCGCCGGTGCTCCCCGGTCTGCGCCATCGGTCCCACCCCGAACACTTCCTGAGCCGTGCGCGCGTGGATGTCTTCTCCATTGCGGAAGGCATCCGTCAGCACCGGGTCCTTCGAAAAGTGCGCCATGATGCGCAACTCAATCTGCGAGTAATCCGCCGACAGCAGTATCTGTCCCTTTTGCGCCACGAACGCCGCCCGAATCTCCCGTCCCAACTCGGTGCGAATCGGAATGTTCTGCAGATTCGGGTCGCTGGAGCTGAGCCGTCCCGTCGCCGTCCCAGTCTGCGAAAAACTCGTGTGCAGCCGTTTCGTCTCCGGATGAATCAGCTTCGGCAGCGCATCGACGTAGGTCGATTTCAGTTTTGCAATCTCGCGATACTCGATCACCTTCCCCGGCAACTCGTGCTGTTCCTTCATCTCTTCCAAGATGTCCGCGGCCGTCGAGCGCACCTTCCCTTTTCCCCGTCGCACTGGCGGCTGCAGGTTCAGCTTGTCGAAGAGTATCTCCGCCAGTTGCGTCGGCGAATTCACGTTGAATTCCGAGCCGGCCAGCTTCCAGATCTCTTTCTCCAGCCGCCGAACCTCTTTCTCCATCGAGTGCGACATCTTCGCCAGCGCGCCCGGGTCCACAAGGATTCCCGTGCGTTCCATCTCTGCCAGCACTCCCGAAAGCGGCAAATCAATCTTCTCGTAGACGCTGTCAAGCCCCTGCGCTTCCACCTCTTTGCGCAAAACCGGCGCCAGCTTCTGCAGCCAGTCCGCCCGTTCACCCGCGCCTCCGCCAACCGGCACATTGAACTGCCGGAAAATCACATCGGCAAAATTATGGTTCGCCGTAGTCGGCCGCAGCAAATAGGAATAAAGCTGCGTAGCGTGCTCGATCTTTTCCGCGCCGCCCGCCAAAAGCTGAAACAGCTTTGGATCGTGCACAATCTTGCGCCGCTTGCCATCCTGCACCACCGCGGCCAGCGCCTTCATCGCCTCGCCCTTCTCATCCGCCCAAACCGCCCGTCCCTCGCCCTCTTTTTGCGAAACCTCAATGCCCGCGACCCGCGTCCCGAACCCTTCCGCCTCGCGCTCACCCGTCTCCAGATTCAGCCAAACCGCCAGCTCCGCCTTCACCGGCAGCTTCTTCAGATACGCTTTGAACTCCTCCACATTGGCAAACTGCGCGTAATCCTTCGCCGCCGCTCCGTCATCTTTGTAGCTCACCCCTTCAGGGGTGAGGCTTTCCGAAACCCCGCCACCAACCCCACCAGCAAGCAATTCTTTCAGCAACGAATTAAATCCAAGCTCCCGGTAAAGTTCGGCCAGCGCGGCCGGATCACCCGTGCGTACCTGCAACTTCTCCAGGTCCACCTCCAGCGGCACATCCAGGTCAATCCTCGCCAGTTGCTTGCTCATCATCACTTGTTCCCGCTGCTGCTGCAGCGCTTCCCGGTACCGCTTATTCGCCACTTCATCCGCGTGGTCCAGCGCGCTCTCCACGCTTCCGTATTTCTGAATCAGCTCCGTCGCGCCCTTTTCCCCGATCCCTTTCGCCCCCGGAATGTTGTCCACCGTGTCCCCAAGCAGCGCCATCAGGTCGATCACCTTTTCCGGCGGCACTCCCAGAATCTCCGTCACTTTCGCCGCATCCACAATCGTGTCCGCCTTCGCCCCGCCCGAGCCTGTGCGCAAAATCCGCACCCCGGGATTCACCAGCTGCATCATGTCCTTGTCGTTCGAGACCACCAGCACATCAATCTTGCTCGCCGCTGCCTTTTTGGCCATCGTGCCGATCACGTCGTCGGCCTCGTATCCGTCCAGCTCCAGAATCGGCATCCGCATCGCCTCGCACAGTCGCCGCACGTACGGCAACTGCACGCTCATCTCATCCGGCATCGGCGGCCGCTGCGCCTTGTACTTCTCGAACAATTTGTCGCGAAACGTCGGCTTCCGCGTGTCGAACACGATCGCCAGGTACTCCGGCTCGTAATCCTTCAACAGCCTTCGCACGATATTCGCAAACAGGAACGGCACTTTCGTCGGAATACCGCTCGGCGCATTCATCCGGTTCATCGGCGCATAAAACGCCCGGTAAATGTGCGCCATCGCATCCACCAGAAACAATTTCTTCGCATTTTCGCTTTTAGCCACCATCGCGCGAGTATAGCAAAGCCCCGCGCCCGCAGCCCTCGTCAACAAAAGCGAAAGGGCGCACCGAGATGCGCCCTTTTGATGCTGTTTCTCAACAACCCGCTTAAGGCTTAGTTGCCTCCGCCGAACCCGCCGCCTGCGTCACCAGCAGCATCTGTGTGCCGCTGTCCAGATGCAGATTCTTTCCAGCCGATGTGATCACTGATCCCTGCGCCGTTCCGGCCGTCGCCGAGCTCAGGTTCACTCCCTGCATGCCAAAAACTCCCCAGCTGTTGGACATTAGTTGGCCCGTCGCGTTTAGTCCGCCCACTGCCCCCGGACCGGCCGCCGCTGTGTTCGCTGCCGAATGCCCTGTTGAGTTCAGCGCGCCGCCCGCCGTATTGCCGGCGTTCGCAGCCGTATTCGTCACTGTGCCAGCGGTCGCGCCGGCCGTGGAAGTCACGCCTCCCAGCGCACCTCCGCCGCCAGTCCGTCCGGAGCCCATCGCGGATCCTCCAGCGCCTCCCATTGCGGCCACGTCATTCCCCGCATTCGCGGCGACGGTCGATTGTCCCGACGCCAGCGCCTGAATAGCCACGTTCAGCGGCACTTCCTCCCCGTTTTTCAGAATTGCCTTGTCGAACACGATGCCCAGCGCCGAGTCCGAATCTCCCTTCGCGCGAGCCGAAGCCTGCGTCACGTGCCCCACCAGTTTCGATCCCTTCGGTATCACCGTTTTCCCGTCTGATTTTGTCGGTTCAGTTGTGCGCGCTGCAACCGGATCGCCCGGCTTCGCTTTCTTCGAATCCACGGGCGCCGTCAACTCCGCATTAATCGCCGCTCCGCTGCCGAGCGAAGCGTTGGCCTGCCCGTTTTGTGCCGAAGCGGCCGAAGCCGTCGAAGCGGAACCCGATCCCTGCGCCTGCGCTTTCCCCGCCTGCACGGAAGTCTGCCCGCTCGCTTGCGTTCCGGCCTGTGCGTCCGCTTGCGTTTGCGCGGTAGCGACGCTGGCAAACAAAATCCCAGCCACAGTTAAAAACCCAGTGCGTTTCATTTGCGAATCCTCCTCATTTCAATTGCGATCCAACGGGCTGGGCTGGCCCTACAAGACATAAGGGCAGCGACGGAGCAATTTGATAGTCGCAAATTGCGTGCCACCATTAGGCTTTTTCTTATCAATAAGTTGCAATGTGGAGGTGCTGGGAAAATCGTGCAAAACCTGTGAAATAATGTCCCGCGGTTGAAAGAATTACATGCTCTTGAATAGGGTGCGCTTCAGCCGAGAAGGCGTTAGACGATCCCCAGTGGCTTCGCCACTTCCACCAGAATATCCGCTGCCTTCAGCAGATGCCCCCGCTTGTGCGCCGCGCTCACCATCGCCCGCAGCCGCGCCTTGCCTTCCGCCACCGTTGGATAGGCCACTGCCGGCGCAAAAACTCCCGCCTCAAACAATTTCCGCGAAAATTCATACGCCTTCGCCCCGTCTCCCACGTGAATCGGCACAATCGGCGTTTCGCTGGTCTTGAACTGAAACCCGCGCTTCTTCAACTCTCGTTTGAAGAATTTCGTATTCGCCCACAGTTTCTTCACCAGCTTCTCGCCGTCCGGCGAATCCAGCAGCGCAAACGCCGCCTGGCAGGCCGCTGCCGTAGCCGGCGGGTGCGAAGTCGAAAACAAAAACGGCCGCGCCCGCAAATACAAAAAGTCAATCAAATCCCGCGAACCACACACATACCCGCCCATCGACCCGATCGCCTTGCTCAGCGTCCCCACCTGGATGTGCACGCGCCCGTGGCACTGGTGATGATCCACCGTCCCGCGCCCACCGCGCCCCAGCACACCGCTCGCATGCGCGTCGTCCACCATCATGATGCAGCCGTACTTTTCCGCCAGCGCGCACAGCTCCGGCAGCGGCGCGATATCGCCATCCATTGAAAACACGCCATCCGTAATGATCAACTTCTTCCCGGGAAACGAAGTATGCTCCTGCAAAATCCGTTCGCAGTCCGCGACATCCTTGTGCTTGAACACCTTAATCATCGCCTTCGATAGCCGCGCCCCGTCAATAATCGACGCGTGATTCAGCTCATCCGAGATAATCAGGTCCTCTTTCCCCAGCACCGCCGAAACCGTTCCCGCATTCGCCGTGAATCCCGACTGAAACACCACGCAAGCTTCCACATTCTTGAACTTCGCGATCTGCTCTTCCAAATCCATATGCAGCTTCATCGTTCCGGAAATCGTCCGCACCGCTCCCGCGCCCACGCCGTATTTCCGCACCGCCTCAATCGAAGCCTTCCGCAACCTCTTATCCGAAGTCAGCCCCAGATAATTGTTCGAAGCCAGGTTAATCACCTCGCGCCCGTCAAACACGCACACCGGCTTCTGCTCGCCCTCCAGCACCCGCAACTTCGGCGCCACTCCCTTCGCCCGCAACTCATTCAAAGTCTCCGTCACATACCCCAACGGATTCTGCTTCGTCACCATCGTTCCCGTTTCACTCATACCCGATCTCCCAATTCTCTGCGAACTCTGCGAACTCTGCGAGCCTCTGCTCACTCTGTGGTAAATCTTTTCCTTCGCTATTTTCCCAACCCATTCGGATAAAGCAAAATCTTCCCCGCCAATCCATTCTGCAACTTGCTGAACGCATCCTCGAACTTCTCCAAAGAAATCTTCTCCCCAAACAGCGGCTCCAGGTTCAACCGCCCCGCCTTCAGCAGCGCCGTCATTTGCACCCACGTCTGATACATCCGCCGCCCATAAATCCCCTGCACCGTAGCGCCCTTGAAAATCACATCGTTCACCAAATCCAGCGGCACATTCTCCGTCGGTATTCCCAGCAGCGAAGCCCGTCCCCCAGCCCGCAGCGCCTTAAACCCCTGTTGAATCGCCGACGGCACGCCGCTCATCTCCAGCAGCACGTCCACTCCCGTCCCGCCCGTCTCCCCCAGAATCTTTTTCACCGCATCTTCCGCCGCCGGATTGATCACCACATCCGCGCCCATCTGCTTCGCCATCTCCCGCCGGTGCGCATTCGTCTCCGTCGCAAACACCGTCGAGCTCCCGCAAGCCTTCGCCACCGCAATCGACATCAACCCAATCGGCCCGCAACCCGTCACCAGCGCCGTCTGCCCCGCAATCGCACCCGCCAGCACCGTATGCACCGCGTTCCCCAGCGGATCCAATATCGCTCCATACCGCTCCGGAATCGCCGCATCCAGCTTCCAGATATTCGTCGCCGGAATCTTCACAAACTCCGCAAACGCCCCATCCTGATCGATCCCGATCACCCGCACATTCGTGCAAATGTGCGCCTCGCCCAACCGGCACTGGTGGCAATGCCCACAGCTCACGTGCATCTCCGCGCTCACAAAGTCGCCCGCACGCACCGCCGTCACGTCCGGACCAACCCGCTCCACCACGCCGCAAAACTCATGCCCCAGCGTCACCGGAGGCTTGATCCTCCCCTGCGACCACCGGTCCCATCCATAAATATGCAAGTCCGTCCCGCAGATCGAAGCCGCCGTCACCCGCACCAGCACGTCCCCATGCCCCACCTCCGGCACCGGCACGCTCTCAATCCGCAACCCTTTCGCCGCCTCAACCTTCCGCAGCGCCTTCATCGTCGCAGCCATTCCACCAAGCTCCTCACTACGTCCCCAACCCATCAACGCACAATCTCAAATCCTAGCACACGCCCTTGCACGATACATGTCACAGCTGCGCTCCTTCAGGCTGTCATCCCGACCGAAGCGACCCGACTTTTTCTGTCGCGCCGCATTTTGGCGCGTCGGGTCGCGTAGTGGAGGGACCCCGGTACAATTTCCACAACTCAGGGCTTACGATCTAGGGGCATGGTCTGCTCTGTGTTCCGGCTTTTTTCCTTACCTCTTTACTTCCTTACTTCTTCACTTCGTCTTCTCCACCACCCCAATCTCCTCCAACGCCTTCAAATACTCCACCACCAACTCCAACGGCACCGGTCCATACTCCGCCGACACCACATCCCGAATCTCGTACGCATTCCTCTTCCCATCCGCAAAATTCAAAACCTCGTACGCATACTCTTCCCCGCCACCCCACAATCCGTCGTACTCTAACAATTTCGGCTTAGTCGCATGCCCCCGCTTCGTCCACTCCACCTCAAAGTAGTCGTACCCAAACACTGCCAATGGCCCCTTCAAACTGTTTCTGCGCCTGAAAACGATTGCTCCCTGTCCTGTAGCTTTCGGGGGAACGGGAAGTTCTTTTAGTCCACAGAATTCTGTGATTGCCTCAGAGAGTGAATCCTGACCCTGCGGTGAAATTTTTTCGAGCGGACCAAGGGAGTGTGCCAAATCAATTGTGTAATTTATTTGTTGTCGGAGAAAACTAGCGCGTTCGTCATCCTTCAACTGCTCAGCAACCTCGACTCCCTTTGCGAACCTTTGGCTGGCCGAAGCGTGCAACAAAACATAGAGTGACGAAGAAACTTCCTTAAGTGGATTCGCCAAAAAATACCCGCTCGCCGCCCCAATAAATCCCGCCCTCTTCAACTTCGTCGCATCAATATTCACCGCGCTGTCCAGATTCGTATGAATAAACCGGTCCGGCCAATCATTCAAATAAATCGCAGGTATCCCAAACGACGAATCCTGATACACATCGTGGTCGCTCCCCATCGTGTATGCCGAATACTCCGCCCGCAGCGGCTCCTTCCCGCCCTCGGCCGACACCATCGGATACTCCGCCTTCCCCGTCGCCGCAAATTTGTACGACTCCTCGTTCACCCACTCCGCAAACGCCCAAGCCACATCCTGCACAAATGACGGCAAACTCATCGGCCCCCTCGTCACATGAAACACCGCCTTCGTCTCGGGTCCCCCGCCCACCATGTCCATGTGCACCACAGCCTTGATTCCCTGTGTAAACGCCAGCGGCATTCGCGCCGAAGCTCGCACTGGATCACCGTCCGCTCCAATTCTGAGAATTTGTTCGGCCACTGCCTCTTTTGAGGTCAGCAGCGCCATCGTCCCCTCGATCTCTGGCGGAAAAATAAAGCGTATCGTCCTTGCCGGCCGTGCCAGTTTTCCCTCGTCAATCAATTTTTGAAGCGTCCGAGCCACCTCCAGAATCGTCGCGCACCCACTCGCATTGTCATTCGCCCCCGGCCGCTGGTGATCCAGGTGGCAGGAAAACGCAATCTCCTCCTCCTTCAACTTCGCGTCCGCTCCCGGAATGGTCGCCGTCACCACCTCATAATTCCCCGCATGCTGCCCCGCCTTCACCACCGCATGCAGGAGAATCTTTTCTCCCTTTGCCAACCGCTCCTGCAACGACCGTGCCGTCCTTAACGAAACCATGAACCCAAACGTCTTGTTCGCCGAAAACGTCTCCAGATGTCCCCATCGAATCGCATCTAGATTTTCCCCCGACCAAGCCGTCTTCTGGTTCTGCGCATAACTAACAATCCCCACCGCGCCGAACTTGCCGACCGCCAAATCCTGCACCGCCCCCGGCTGCACACTCACCAAAACAATCTTTCCCTTCGTATCCTTTCCTGTGTAGTCACTCTCTTTCGTTCCCTCGCCCACATCCACCAACTCCGTCGTCACATCCGCGCTTTCGCTGTCCTCCGCCAGCGCCACCGGTTGCGCGGCGTAACTTCCAATCTTGCGTTCGAGCAGGGCAATGCAAGTCACGCCGCCCATCGACGAACTCGTCTCCTTGCCTGATTTTTTGTAGCAGTCGTCGTCGGGATCGATTCCAATGCCTGTTTCGATCAATTCCCCCATCTCCGCTTCCCACGCCGGCCGCGATCGTTGCGTCCCATAGAAAATCTTCCCATCCGCCGGAAACTGCAAAATCGCCACATCGCTCAATCCATACGCCCGCAACCGCTCCGCCACCAACTCCGCCGCCTCATGAAATCCCTTCGATCCGCGTTGCCGGTGAAACCGCGCAATCCCCTCCAGATTCCTCTTCGCCGTCTCCCCGCTGATCTCTCCCGCAATCGCCGCCACATCCTTCTCCCCCAGCAGCGGCGGCTTCTGCCCCCACGCACCCGCCCCCATCACCAGCCCCGCCAGAATCAGAGCGACCCTTTTCATTACCTCTCCTTTGTCCAATGCACAGATGCGATTGTCATCCCAACCGGAGCGACCCGGTTTTTTCTTCCGCGCTGCATTTTGGCGCGCCGGGTCGCGGAGTGGAGGGACCATGGCAAAACTTCTACAAAGTTCTCCCCGTGTTTCTTACCTCACTTTTTTCCTTGCTGCTTTTCCTCTCCTCTTATCCATATCCACCTTCATCCCCTTCACCGGCTTCCTCTTATTCAACCTCGCCGCTTCCACAATCAACTTCTTCAGCCCCGGCTTCTTCACATCCGCCGTCGTCCGCACCTTCACATGTCGCACACTCTTCCCCGTCCCTTCGAGCAACCCTTCCGGGTCCGGCAGCACCGCCCCACGCAGGAAAATAAACGTCACATGCTCCTTCCCGGTCATGAATCCGCACACCGTCCCGTTCGAATCAAACGAAGGAATCTTCCAGGGATTCACATACTCCTCGCAGCCCGGAACCGTCTTCTTCACCAGCGCCCGCAGGCCTTTCATCACGCCCTTCATCTTTCCCGGTTTCGCCACATACTCATCGATCCACACTCGCCCTTCTTTTCCCTCAATCGTCGGCATTTTCTTCTCCTCTCCGTTCGCTCCAATCCCGCCCCATTCTATTCCTTTTCCGTTGTATCTATTCACTCTCTCGTCTCATCGCATCTTTATACTAAGGATTCGACTTTTCCCTATGCCAGACATCACCGCCTCCGCCATCGCCGACCCACTTCCAGAAGCCGCCGCCCCACCGCGCCCTCTCGAACGCTCCGCCGGCACCGTCGCCGAAATTCTCCCCACCGTCTCCTTCACCTTCGTCTGCTACTTCACCATCGGCATCCTGCTCGCCATTCTCCCAATGCACGTCCATCTGCAACTCGGCTACGGCACCGTCCTCGCCGGACTGGTCGTCAGCACCCAGTATGTCGCCACAGTCCTCTCCCGCCCCCGCGTAGGCCGCATGGTCGACGTCCTCGGCCCCAAGCGCATCGTGGTGCTCGGCCTGTTCATCTGCGCCGCCAGCGGCTTGTTTACCTTTGCCGCCGCCTTCTTTCATCTCCCCGCGTCCGTGAGCCTCGCGCTTCTCCTTCTCGGACGCTTGCTCCTCGGCGTCGGCGAAAGCATGGTCGGCACGGGCGCCACGATGTGGGGCATCGGCCGCGTCGGAGCGCAACACATCGCCAAGGTCATCTCCTGGAATGGCGTCGCCACGTTTACCGCCCTCGCCGTTGGCGCTCCCTTCGGCGTTCTGCTGCAGCAGCATTGGGGATTCTCCTCCGCGGGCCTGGTCATTTTTGCCGTGTCGCTGGCTGCCGTCGCCTTCGCACTTCGCATGCCGCGCATTCCGGTCTCGCCTTCGCGACATCTTCCGTTCAAGCACATTTTCTGGAGCGTCGCTCCCCATGGCACCGTGCTGGCCCTCGGTGGAATCGGCTTCGGAGTTCTCGCCACCTTCATCACCCTCTATTTCGCCAATCTTCATTGGGCCGGCGCCGCCTTCACGCTCTCGCTCTATGGAGCCTCTTTCGTCGTCACGCGCATTTTGTTCAACGGACTGATCACGCGCGTCGGCGGCTTCCCCGTCGCTCTCGTTTCGCTCTTCATAGAAATCTTTGGCCTCATGCTGCTCGGATTCGCGCGCGTCCCCTCCGCTGCGTTTGTGGCCGCGGCCCTGATCGGCATCGGCTATTCCTTGGTTTTTCCCTCGCTAGCAGTAGAAGCCGTCCGCCACATCCCCAATGAAAATCGCGGCACCGCTCTCGGCGCCTACAACGCCTTCATCGATCTCTCCCTGTTCCTCGCCGGGCCGATCGCCGGCGCGATCATCAGCCACGCCGGCTATCGCAATCTCTTCCTAATCTCCGCCGCAGGCGTCTTCCTCGCCTTCTGCCTCACCATCACCCTCGCCTCTCGCCACCACACTCCCCCCACCACCTGACGCCGCCCCACAAAAGTATTTGAGGGTTTACCCTGAGCGTCGAAGGGTGCCCCACCCTTGGTTTGTAAGGGTGGGCTCTTACGCTCTAACGCCTCCAACTCTCCGTTCCCCTTCTTCTTTCCGTTCCTTTACTTCCCCTCACCTTCCCGCATCAAACTCACATGAAAGTTTTTCTTCCCTTCCCGCGTATCATGAATTGACGCCACCTCCATGCCCACCGCCGATTCCGCCATCCAACTCGACCGCATCTCCCGCCACTACACCATGGGCGAAACCTCCGTCCGCGCCGTCAATGAACTCTCTCTCTCCGTCGCCAACAACGAATTTCTCGCGCTCCTCGGCTCCTCCGGCTCCGGCAAATCCACGCTGCTCAATCTCATCGCCGGCCTCGACCGCCCCACGTCCGGCTCCATCTTCGCGCACGGCCAGAACATCGCTTCTCTCAACTCGCTCGAGCTAGCCCGCTACCGCCGCAACACCATCAGCATGATCTTCCAGTCCTTCAACCTTCTCCCTCGCATGACGCTCGAAGAAAACGTCGAACTCCCGCTTCGCCTCGCCGAAGTCGATCGCGCCGATCGCCCCGCGCGCGTCCGCGAATCCCTCGAGCGCGTCCGCCTCACCCATCGCCTTGGCCATCGCCCCACAGAACTCTCCGGCGGCGAACAGCAGCGCGTCGCCATCGCCCGCGCCCTCGTCAATCGCCCCAAAATTCTTCTCGCCGACGAGCCCACCGGCAATCTCGATTCCGCCACCGGCGAAGCCATCCTCACCCTTCTCCGCGAGCTGCAATCGCAACTCGGCATGACCATCGTCATGGTCACGCACGAACGCCCCCTCGCCGAAGCCTTCGCCGACCGCCTCGCCATCATGGGCGACGGCAGACTCCTCTCCACCGCCAACGCGAAAGGCCCTGCGCAATGAAGCCCCGCGACCTCACAGACCTCGCGCTTCGCAATCTCCGCGAATCCATTCTCCGCAACGCCCTCACCACTCTCGGTGTCGCTGTCGGCGTCGCTTCGCTCGTCGCCATGCTCTCGCTCGGCGTCGGCCTGCAGCAACTCGCCGCAAAACGCCTCTCGCAGAGCGGCCTCTTCGACACCATTATCGTCACGCCAAAAAACGCCTTCCGCGGTATGGGCCGCCCGCAGCGCGAACCCGAGTCCGACAAACCGCCACGCATTCTCGATGACGCGGCCCGCAAGGAAATGGAAAGCCTCCCCAACGTCATCGAGGTCTACCCGCAAGTCCGTTTTTTCACTGAGATTCGCTTCAACAACAAACCCTATGCCACCGTCGTCGCCGGCATGCCCGACTCTTCAAAAAATTCCGGCTCCTTCGACGGCATGCAAGGCAACTTCTTCTCTTCCGCTACGGCCAACGAAGCCATCTTGCAAATTGAGTTTGCGAAAGAACTCTCTGAGAAAGCCTCTTCCCTCATCGGCCAGGAATTAGTCCTGCGCTACGCCGAACGCCAATCCCTTCCCTCCGCCGCAGCAAACACCGATCCATCCACAAATTCTCCGGACACATCCAGCGGCGGCTTCTCCGTCGTCCCCAAAGAACTCCGCCTCAAAATCGTCGGCATCGTCGAAACCGAACCCGCCGCCGGCTATGGTGGCTACGGCAACGCGCGCCTCTTAATGCCGCTCGCCACCGCCTCCACCCTCCGCGCCGCGCAGGTCAACGACCTCCGCGACATCGTGCGCGACTCCAACGCCGGCAAAACCACCTACGCCTCGCTCTCCGTCCGCGCAAAATCTCCCTCGCAGGTCGACGCGCTCGAAACCTCCATCAAGAAAATGGGCTTCAACGCCTTCTCTCTCCTCGACGCCTCAAAATCCCTGCGCACCTTCTTCACCGTCTTCGACAGCCTCCTCGGCATCTTCGGCTGCCTCGCTCTCGCTGTCGCCACGCTCGGCATCGTCAACACCCTGGTCATGGCCATTCTCGAGCGCCGCCGCGAAATCGGCGTTTTGAAAGCCCTCGGCGCCGCCGATTCCGACGTGCAAAAACTCTTCTTCGTCGAAGCCGGCGTGATGGGCTTCTTCGGCGGCGTTTTCGGCGTCCTCTTCGGCTGGCTTCTCGGCCGCGCGGTCACCTTCGGCACCAATACCTATCTCGCGCGTCAAAATCTCAATCCCATCGAGCTGTCTTCCGTCCCCTGGTGGCTCGTCGTCAGCGCCCTAGCCTTCGGCATCCTTGTCAGCCTCGCCGCCGGCCTCTATCCTGCTTCTCGTGCCGCCAAGCTCAATCCCGTCGACGCCCTCCGCTATGAATAGTCTCCGACTGCTTGAGGGTGCCCCACCTTTCGCGCCTTTTGCGATAGGTGGGCTCTTACGATCGAACGCCACAATCTTCCGCTCCTGCCTTTTCTTCCTGTTCCTCCTCTTTTTTCCTTTTCCTGGCTTTCCAGCCACCGGCCGCGTCGAATGCAACTCCCTCCCCAGCAAAATCCTCTCCCGCAGCGTTCCCTACTGCGTCGTTCTCCCGCCGTCTTTCGACTCCGACAAGACCAAGCACTTTCCGATCCTTTATTCGCTCCACGGACTCGGCGACAACGAACAGTTCTTCGTCCACTCCGGCGCATGGAACCTCGTCGAAGACGAGCGCGAAAAAGGTGAACTGAAAAGTTTTCTGATCGCCACGCCGGACGGTGGCGCGGGTTTTTATATCAATGCAAAGGACGGCAAGAACCGCTACGAAGATTTTCTTCTACAGGAATTTTTCCCGTTCATCGAAAAGCGTTACCGCGCCGCGCCCGGCCGCGCCAACCGAGCCATCTCCGGCGTCTCCATGGGAGGCTACGGCGCGCTGCATCTCGCCTTCCGTCACCCGCAGCTTTTCGGCGCCGTCAGCGCCCACAGCGCCGCGCTCATCGATAAACTTCCCGGCTTCCTCGGCACTTCGCCTTCAAGCCCTCCCCGAGCCCGCGTTCTCGGCGGCGTCTTCGGCAATCCACCCGATCCCGTTTTCTGGGACCAGAACAGCCCGCTCGTTCTCGCCCGCACGGCAAATCTCGCCGGCCTGAAAATCTATTTCGACTGCGGCGACAACGACGACTACGGCTTCTACGCCGGCGCCACCGCTCTCGACAAAATCCTCACCGCCCGCCGCATCCCCCACGAATTCCATCTCTACCCCGGCCGCCACGACCCCGCCTACTTCGCCGAACATCTCCCCGCCTCCCTCCAATTTCATTCCCGCCTCTTCCCGTAGGGGCGGCTTTACGCCGCCTTCTTCTCCGCCTCCCAGTAGCACAGGCCTCAGCCTGTGATCCTCAAACGTCGCCACCAGTTTAGGAGCAGCCGGTAGCAGAGCGAAAATCCGGGGCATGAATTCCAAAATGGAACGATTGGTTGGACCAGCTGGGAGTGGGTACCCCCCTGTTTTCACGTAAGAGTGGCAGTGAAAGGACTTAGGTGGAAGAAGGGTGTAAGAGTGGGAGCGACGAGAGTTAGCGGGGGAAAAGGTGAAAGGAAAACGAAGAGGGGTGGAAAGGTGGTCTGAACTCTTGACCGGCGGAACGGCGGTGGTGGAGGCGGGACCGGCGTTGTGCAGGCAGTCCACAGACATGGATAGCACACCATTTACTATTTGTCAATACTATTCACAGGGTACTAGATTCGAAACTGGTACGAGGAACGTGGATGGTTGTAAGCCGCACCGCCCAATGGGAAAAGACGTGGGGAGAGATGGTTCTGGGAAAGCGGTTGCAGACGGCGTAAGGTGTGGAGATGGAGAAAGAAAAGCAGAGCCCGTTCGAAAAGTATATGGGGATTGGCAATCCCGGGATTGGAAAGGGGAAGGCCGCCATCCAACGCTGGCTGAGAGAGATGCGCGATGGAGTGGACGCCAAGAAACCCAAGACGCGGAAGCGCAAGCCTCAAAAGTGATTGCAGGGTGGGAATGCCAAAAGCCGAACCCTGATCGGCCAAGGGTGCGGGGCCCGGTGGAAGAAGCGAGATTGCAACGCAATATATTGCAGCGTATTATTTGAAATTATGAGCACCATGAAAACGATCAGTTTCCGTTTGCCTGCCGACGCGGTCGAGACTTTGGATGCGCTGGCGGAGAGCCTGGACCGGGATCGCAGCTACCTGCTGAACGAAGCAGTTGAGCACTATCTGGAGCTCAACGAGTATCACGCCAAGCTGATGGCCAAGGGCCTGGGCGCCGCGAAGGAAGGGAAATTCGTGGCGCATGCCGAAGTGAAGAAAATGATTCAGAAGATGGGCCGCTCGAAGTAAATTCCCGCAAATGATTATCCGATGGACGACACCCGCGACAGAGGAGTTGGTGTCGGCTTACGAATACATCGCCACCGAAAATCACTCCGCTGCACGAGAAATCATGAATCATATCGGGGAAACGGTGGACATACTGGCGCGGCATCCGATGGCGGGCCGCAAGGGGCGCATAGCGGGAACTCGGGAACTGGTCGTTCCCGGCACGCCGTTTATTGTTGGCTACCGGATTGAGAAGAAAGAGGTTTGGATATTGGCGGTGATGCACGCGGCGAGAAAGTGGCCGGATGAGTTTTAAGACGAATGCGGAATTCTGGCTGAACCTGCAGAACTTTTATGATTTGGAGTGCGAGCGGGAAGGGGCTGGAGATTGAGCGGCAGGTGCAGCCGGTCGGGGCGGAGTGAGTGCGCTGTGGCAGGTAAGGGAAGAGGAGGAGCTCACCGCAGAGGGCGCAGAGAAGAGCGGACCCACCCTTCGCAGACAGCGCGAAGGGTAGGCCACCCCGGAGTCGGATTTCCCCGCCCTGGTGGCAAATTCGTTGTTGCCGAGGGCGGGAGAAGCATATGATGCGCGAGACAGAGGACCAAATCGGAAATCCCGGTTCAAATCGGCCTTCAATATTTGACAACGATGGATCATCACATGAAGGAGTCCTTTTATGACTGAAACCACATCCGCTGAGGCGCCGCAGGCGAAGAGTGTTCTAACGAAGATTGCAGCGTTTGTTGCAGATCGAAATATCCCTTTCCTTGTTTGCAGCGTTGGAATGATCGTGATGTTGCTGTGGGCAGGCAAGTTCAAAATGACAGCACCCGGGGCAGAGGGCATCATCCCGCTGGTCACTAACAGCCCATTTACCAGTTGGCTTTTCAAGGCCTTTGGACCATATGTTGGGTCGGATATGATCGGTGCCACTGAATGGGCAGCAGCAATCCTACTGATCATTGGCTACTTTAAACCTAAAGCAGGCATTCTGGGCGGGATCATTCTAGTCGGCATGTTCTTCACCACAAGCACCATGTTGATCACGACTCCCGATGACACCGTGGTGGTTCACGGCATCCATTACATGAACAATCTTGGGCTGTTTCTCTTCAAGGACATCATCGCTTTCGGAGTTGTTCTCTATCTGATCAGCTATTATGGCCGAAAAGCGATCATGGCTGAAAATCACAGCTGAATACTTTTGCAGGTCAATATCGTTGCGGTCGACATGTCTCAAATTATCCTGAGTATGTTCGTTAAATCTTTTGCACCAGCCTCACGAAAGCTGCTTCTGCAAAGCCGCGCGTGTAAGAACCCAAGACCCACCCTTTGGAAACCAAGGATGGGGCACCCGGCATTTGGTATTTTTGGTGGGATTAGGAATAGCGGCGAGTGGCAGGGGAGAAGCAAAACCCGCACCTTTAGACATCAAGGGTGCGGCACCCGACCTAAAGGATTCGGTAGTGGCCCGGAGCTAAGAATTCCAGAATGCCCATGTCCCTCAATTCCTGAAGTTGCTGTCTGATCTTCGGTTGAATGTTGCGATTCGAGGGATGAAGCCGCGCTAAGGCTGCTTCGCACCGGTATACCTCCCGCAGAGACAATTCTCTTTTCCCCAATGAATGCACGACGTTCATGACATCCAATGTCCACCCTCTTGCTTCAACGCTTTTCTGCCCAAGCTTGTGAAGTTTGCGGAATTTAGTCCTGATTTCGGATGCGGGTTGGACATTTCCATCGACAATTACGGGAATTTTGGCCTCTGGAGGAATTAGCCCCAAGTTAATGGAACAGCCGACCCATCCATGCCGTTGAGCTGTAGGTCGCAAAGCCTTCCGACATTTGATTACTGAAAGAGTGTAAGTAAAGCGGGGTACAAGAATTAGGTTACGGACACTCCAGGTATTTGCGTCATAGTGCAAGGCAAACAGGTTCGGAGTTCTATCTTGTTGAATTGCTTCCACCATTTTCCCGAACGCACCGTCGGATAGGCTGTTACCGAGTTTTCGTTTTTGTCCTTTCAATTGAAACCATTCTCGACACTTTGGGCATTTAAAGTCATGCGCCGGCGTGTTCGTTGGGAGTGACTCGATTCTTGGGGAATCGCAAGCGGGGCAATAAAGATTCGCAAGCCCCCAGGGTTCCGTAGAGATTCGCGCGCGTTGAGAGGGACTCGTGTAGCGGTCGAGACCTTCCGTGGGGAGGGAGAGATTCATTCATCGGATTAGATCATGGGGGGCGATTAGGTGGCAAAGGGCGGAGGATGTGTCGCGCCTCTGGCGCTTTGAATTTCTTTTGGGTTGGGCTCCCAGGGCTTACGCCCTGGGCTATTTTCTGACACGCCTCCGGCGCTCGGGTTCAGGCGAGGAAGATTTGGGTTTCGGTTTTGATGATGAAGAGGGCGTCGGTGGGGGAGTGGCCGGAGTTGCGGAATTGTTGGAGGGCTTCGTCGAGGGTGGGGGCTTGGACGGAAAAGATTACGGTGCGGTTTTGGCGGCCGATGAAGTGGAAGCGGCATTCTTGCTGGACGAGTTGGAGGTTGGCGGACATGGAAGAGCGCTCGCTGGCGCTCGCTTGCCGACCTAAAGGTCGGCCACTACATTCGGAAGCGCGATCTGATCGATCGATCAGGTTGGGGAATAGATCAAGGGAAAAGTGCATAGTTGTGAGAGAAAGTTCTACGCGGATTAGGTTTTGCGTCAGGCGTTGTAGCGTTAGCTGTAAATATTCATAAGACAATTCTAATGCTATGGCTTTGCGGCGGGTGCGCAAGGCGGCTAGGGCGGTGGTGCCGGAACCGGAGAAGGGGTCGAGGACCAGGTCGCCTTCGTGGGAGGAGGCTAGGAGGATGCGTTCGAGGAGGGCGAGAGGTTTTTGGGTGGGATGCTTGCCGAAGCGTTTTTCCCAGGTTTCGGGAGGCTTGATTTCCCAGACGGATTTCATCTGCTTGCCGCGATTGGTTTCCTTCATGAGCTTGTAGTTGAAGGTGTGGCGGGATTTTTTGTCGCGGGCGGCCCAGATGATGGTTTCCGTGGCATGGGTGAAATAGCGGCAGGAGAGATTGGGCGGCGGATTGGGCTTGACCCAAGAGATGTCGTTGAGGAGCTTGAAGCCGAGCTGCTGCATGGCGAAGCCGACGGAGTGGATGACGTGGGCGGTGCCGGAGACCCAGAGGGAGCCGTTGGGTTTGAGGATGCGCTGGCAGGCGGCGAGCCAGGCGCGGTTGAATTCGTGATTGGCGGCGGGGCCCTGGGATTTGTCCCAGGCGCCTTTGTTGACGGAGACCATTCTCCCTGCGTGGCAGGTGATGCCGCCGTTGGAGAGGAAGTAGGGCGGGTCGGCGAAGATGAGGTCGACGGAGGATTCAGGGAGGAGGGCGAGGAGTTCGAGGGAGTCGCCCTGGTAGAGGCGGATGTGGTGCTTTTCGTCGTTGAAGACGGGGGCGGGGAGTTTGATGGGGGATTTGGTCATGGGGGATTGATCGATCAGGATCGTTGATCAGGTGGGTACGGGTGTCAAGCGGAGGAGGAGGCGAGGAGAAGATTCGGATTTCACACAGAGGGCGCAGAGGTTCCACCCTTCGGCTTTGCTCAGGGCAGGCAGAGGGCGGAGAGAAGAGGGGAGCGGAGACCGGAGCGGTTTGGGTGGGTTTGAATTGTTGCCACGGTCCCTCCGCTACGTGGCCGACGCGCCAGAATTCGGCGCGGAAGAAAAAATCGGCCACTCCGGTCGGGATGACAGGACATGGGCCGCATCTGGCTGCTATGATGGCGCGCTTGTGGGATTGGGAGGTGGCATGGGATTTGAGGAGCGATTGGGGGAAGTGCGGACTGGGTTTGAGCGGTCGTTCTGGGTGGCGAACGTCAGCGAATTGTTTGAGCGGCTTTCGTACTACGCGGCGTTTGCTTCGCTGGCGCGGTATCTGCACGAGGCGCTGAACTTTCCCACGGAGCGGGCCGCGGATCTATCGGGACTGTTTGGCGGGCTGGTGTGGTTTCTGGCGATATTTGGAGGAGCGATTGCCGACCGGCTGGGATTTCGCCGCGCGCTGGCCATCGCCTATCTTATTCTCGCCGGCTCGTACTTCCTGCTTGGGTCGCTGGGCGCGCCATGGCTGGCTCCCTTGCGCAACGCGGTGCCGTTGGTGGGGCTGGTTACCGTGGTGCTGATGCTGCCGGCGCTGGGCGTGGCCATGGTGAAGCCGTGCGTGGTGGGGACGACGGCGCGGGCGTCGAACGAAAATGTGCGCTCGATCGGGTATTCGATTTACTACACGCTGGTGAATATCGGCGGGGCGCTGGGGCCGTTTGTGGCGTCGTGGGTGCACCGGCACCTGAGCGTGGAGAATGTGTTTCGCGTGGCGGCGGCGAGCGTGTTTCTGATGTTCTTTGGCGTGCTGGTGTTTTTCAAGGAGCCGCAGAAATCGGGCGACGTGGCCACGGCCAGCCTGGCGGAAACGATGCGCAACTTCGGGAAAGTGGTGGCGAATCCGAAGTTCATGATTTTTCTTCTGATTTTTTCCGGCTACTGGATCGTCTACTGGCAGGAGTTCATCACGCTGCCCATTTACATTCACGATTACGTGGACGGGAAAGCGGACACGGAGCGGATGCTTTCGACGGGGCCGCTGGTGGTGATTGCGTTTACGGTGGCGTTCAGCGTGTTGACGCAGAAGATTTCGGCGTTTCGAGCGGTGCTGCTGGGGACGCTGGTGTCGATGGTGGCGTTTGCGATTTTGGCGCTGCACGCGAGCATTTACGCCGCGTACGCAACGCTGGTGGTGATTGCGGTGGGCGAATTGATTCAGCAGCCGCGGTATTACGATTATATTTCGCGGCTGGCGCCGGCGGGGCAGCAGGGGACGTACATGGGCTTTGCGTTTTTGCCGCTGGGGATCGGGTCGTTTTTGGCGGGACGGATTGGCGGGGCGCTGTTGCACCGATTTGGGGAAGTGCAGCACCGGCCGCAGATGTTTTTGTGGTCGCTTACGGCGATCGGCCTGGGCACAACATTCTTGCTGTGGGTTTACGATCGGATTGTGAAACCGTCGGAAGCGAAGGCGGCGTGAGAGAGGAAAACCCAAGAGGGCCGGTCTGAAGTCCGGCCACTACAAAGGAAAGAGATTAATCGGAACTAGAAATTGGAAAATAGAAAATAATCGAGGAACTCAATTGACCATGCGGCGAAGCGATTCCAGCGCTTGCCGAGCGAGCGAATAACGCGGTTCGATCTGGATCGCTTCCTGGAAACAGCGCATCGCCTGGCCATACATTTCCTTTCCTAGGTACGCGCGGCCGAGATTGTAGTGCGGAAAATGCCGCGGCTCGTAGCGACGGGATTCGACGGCCTGCTGGAGCCAGGGAATGGCCTCGTCAAACTGGCCGAGTTCGATCAGGTAGGCGCCAATGTCGTTGTAGGGATTGCCGAAATCGGGGTCCAACTCGATGGCGCGCTTGCATTCGGCGATGGCGTCCATCAGCTTACCCTGGTAATGATAGGTCCAGCCGAGAAACGTGTGCGCTTCGGCGGTGGGGTGCAGCTCCAGGGAAGACTGGTAGAGCTCGGCGGCGCGGTCGTAGTCGCCCTCCATCTGGGCCTGATAAGCGTCTTGCAACACTTCCCACGCACGCGTGAGGGTCTCTTGGCTCATGGTGGAATTTTGAACGTAAAAAGTGAGTCTCGTCAAAGGTACGAAAGTGCTAGCTGTGCAAATTGGGCACCCTGTACCGTGGGCGGGGAAGAGGTGGAAATTTGGGGCCGGAACAGGGAAAATGAAGAGGGCTATTTTGAACAGAATTGAAGATGAGGGGGAAAGCGTGAATCTTCTTAGGAAAAGCGCGGTGATTGCGACGGGTTTCGCGGGGTTGCTGTGCGTGGGCACGCTGCTGGCGCAGGCGTCGACAACGAAAAATGCGGCTCCGAACGCGGCGGCGGTTGGGCGCGGGAAGACCGTGTTCCAGCAGAAATGTTCGGTGTGCCACTATGACAACAGCGACCAGAAAAAGATCGGGCCGGGGCTGAAAGGGCTGGCGAAGCGCGGCACGTTCAGCGTGAACGGCAACAAAGTCACCGACGAAAACTTGAAAACGTGGATTGAGAACGGAGACCAGTTGATGCCGCCGTTCAAGGATGTGCTGGAAGCCGGACAGATTAAGGATGTGATCGCGTACGTGAAGACGCTCTAGTCTGACGCACGCAGATTTTTGTGCGATAAAAGAGAAATCCCCGCAAGCCTGCACGAAGCGGGCTGCGGGGATTTCCAATTTTTCTCGCTCCCTGGCGGGAGAAAGAGCTACTTCAGGACGGCGTCTTTCAGGACCTTGGCCGGACGCAGACGAACAACCGTCTTGGCCTTGATCTTGATCGCTTCGCCGGTCTGGGGATTGCGGCCCATGCGGGCTTTGCGATGAGCCTTTACGACGCGGCCGATTCCCGGGATAACAAACTTTCCTGCACCGCCCTTGGCTTCCTTGACGGCCAACTTATGGAGCTCATCAAAGAAAGTGACGATGGCCTTCTTGGACGTGCCCACTTTTTCGGCGAGATGCGAAACGATTTTGGTTTTGCTCAGTGGCTTAGCTGCCATTTCTTCTGCCTATCCTCCTGATTTGACTATCCATCCCGGTGGGGCCGGGACCAGCCACGAGCGGAAAAACCCCTATTTTCCTGCAAAAAACTCGGGCCGAACCGGACTATAGCGAAGGAAGAAAAAGAACGCAAGGGCAAATGAGCAAAAAAGGCCGAAAAATCGCGATTTTTTTAGGGGCATGTGCAAAACGTGCTGATTTCATGCGGTTAAACGCGTTTTCGGGACGGAATTGGTCGAGATAGGGGTATGTTATGCTGCCTAATTCCAAGTTAATCAAGGAGAAGCGACTGTGAGCACGGGCACAAACTGGCGAGAGCTGGAACAACGAATATTGAAGGCAATTAAGACCGGTGTGCGGCCGGTGGCGGTGGCATTTCTTGATTCCGAACCCGCAGGAGTGAAGAAATTTGAGGGCACGCAGCCTTCCGGATGCAGTTTCTGGCGGATTGCCGCGGAGGGCCGGACGTTTTACACGATTCCGGAGAATCATTTTAACTGCGCGGTGGGGGCATATACGCACAATATAGCCCTTTCACCGGCACGGGAAAAGGAAACGGGTGACACGCTGAAGATGATGTTCGATCTTGGGTATGTGAAGCCGGAAGAGGTGCCGCAGATTCCGCGTCTGGCGAAGACTCCGAACGCGATTGTCTACTCGCCGTTGGGGGAGGCCCCGGTGGATCCAGACGTAGTGCTGTTTGCGCTGCGGCCGGCGGGGGCGATGCTGCTGCAGGAAGCGGCAGGGCGCACGGGCGTTGGCGTGGGTGCGC
>Ga0210389_10000515_pt1 | contig 35180 bp, 38 predicted proteins | sample IncBWH28OmetaG_FD_160127 | JGI IMG/M metagenome (GOLD analysis project Ga0210389, IMG submission 160127) | Forest soil microbial communities from Barre Woods Harvard Forest LTER site, Petersham, Massachusetts, United States - Inc-BW-H-28-O ... | reverse complement strand
CGGGTTCAGCTGTGGGTCAATCCCGGATTAGCGGCGCTCCTCGTCATCGGTGACGCGATCGAGCCCCTCCCTTGACAGCGCCCTGACGAAGCCGAAGGCGTGCATCCCGGCCTTACCAGGATTTTTGACGATCCATTCGTTGATCTTTCCCAGCGCCTCGGCTAGGTCATCGCGCTTGACCCGTATCAGGTATGTCTTTCTATCGTCGTTCGGGTCGTCACTGGCTTCGGCGACGGCGACGGGGTTCTTGAACGCGTACGCGATCCCGTGCACGACATCGTGGTTTAGCGCCCAATGAAGTTCGCTGGGCCGCAGTCCGTTCACGGCCAGGTTGCGGAAGTGGTGCTCGTCGCTTGAATTGCTCACCGTGCCGACGGGCCTCCTGTGCTTGCGAGAAACTTCATGACGATGTACTGACGGCGATGTCGCGCAGGCAATTCGATGCAGATTTTCAACCCCTACACCTTCATCATAGGAAGGTCGGCAGGGGAGCGCATGGCGAACGTGTCGCTGGTCACACGGTCGGGCAAACCGAGTAAGCCTGCCAGGTCATGCGACGGCACGGACGTCGGCCGACCGGCGCGTCGTACAGTAAGCGACGACCCCATCTACGGCTAGCTGCGAGGATTCATGAGCGAACGCATCGAGACCCGTCGCACCATCGCGGCACCTGCGCCCGATATCTTCGCGGTGCTGTGCGACCCGCAGGGCCACGTCGCGATCGACTCGTCGGGGATGCTCCAGGACGCTGACGGCGATCCAGTAAGTGCCGTCGGTGACAGCTTCGTGGTCCACATGGACCGCGAGTCATTAAACGACTATCCGCAGCTGGGCAAGTATGACGTCACTGTCGAAATCACGGAATTCGAACAGGATCGGCTGATCTCCTGGACGATTCTGGGCCGGCTCCGCCCCCAGATCGGTCACATCTACGGCTACCAACTTGAGCCGGCCGACGACGCCGCGGCCACCGTAGTCACCTCGTTCTATGACTGGTCGAAGATCGACCCGAAGTACCGCGATGCCGGAATTTTCCCGATTCTGTCCGAGGGCGTGTTGCGCGCGACCCTGGGGATTCTCGACCGTACAGTCCGCCGGGGTTATCCGCGCGGATAACGCCATCGGCAAAACAGCCGACGCGATATTTGGACCCAGCAGGCGAATCGCGAAACCTCTCTTAGTGAAGCCGCATTCGCCAAATGGGAATCCTCACTCGGACGTCCCTTCGCTATCTTGCCCGACGACCAGCGGAATCGAGATCGTTCCTGCGCCGCCAGACACCAAAATCAGCCAGCGGCCATCAACAGGCAGTTTTACGTCGATAGTGAAGAAAGCGAACCCCGGGAACTTGCCGAGCGCGGCTTCTGGCACCTCGAACTTTTTGCGCACGGGCTCGTCGAACGTCGGAGGTCTGAACTCGACGTCAACCTGCCGTTCTGGATTTTCAGTGTCAGCCTCTGTCATCACCACAAGTACAAAGCGCGCCTCCCGCTGAGGCCCGACCGCGTACCTGCACAACACCCCACCCGACACATTGAGCTTGTTGTCTACCGTCGCAGCCGATTCGGCCAGGAAGGCCCAAGTAACCGTCATAGCGCAAGAACCTACCGGAGCATGGCAATCCAGTTCGCTAGGTAGTACGCCAATGCCATTAGCCGTCTGGGCCGGGTATGGTCGCACGGACGGCCGCTCTGGTGGGGGAGCACATGGTGGAGTTTCAGATGTCGATGCCCCCACGTATGCGCACCGCGGTGCGCGCCGCGGTGCGTAGATCGACCCCCCGCCCCGCTGCGGCCCAGCGGGCGGCCAAGGACTTCGAACAGGGCCTGTGGCCGGCGGTTCGGGCGGAGATCCGTTGGGCGTTCACCCCGCCGCGCACCTGGCTGATGGGCGTGGTGGCCAACCTGTTCCTCGCGGCGGGGTGGTTGATGGTGCAGCCGTTGACCCCTGGTAGCCGCCACTACGACTGGGTGATCCTGGTTAGTACTTACTTCTCCTCGTTTATTCTCGCCGACGTCACCACCACCAACCTGCTCGGGGCCGATCACTACCGGGTCCGAAAGGGTTTGGCCAACGGCGTGCCACTGTGGCGGATCCTGGTAATCAAAAACCTGGCCCTCCTCGTGATAGTCGGGCTGCCGACCTTGGCGGCGGCGATGGCGTTGACGCTGTGGCTGGAGACGCCGGCGCGCCTGGGCATCACGATCCCCACGGTCGCGGTGCCGATCGTGTCCTGGTTGGGTGTGGGCAACCTCGTCTCGGTGCTGCATCCGGTGAGCGTTGAGCCGCTGATTCGGCGCTGGCGGCAGCGGCGCCATCATCGCCGCACTGGCGGCTGGGTTCTCGCCCTGACGCTGCCTTACGCGCTGTACTACGTTGCTGACCCGATGGGCGGCGTGGAGCATCGCGTGTTGTGGACACAGGTACCCAGATCGATCTCGCCGGTGTTGGGACGCGACGCAAAGAGCTTCGTGCATGTCGCAATCGCGGTGGGGGTCTGGATAGCTGGAACTGTCGCAGCTGTGCTGTGGGTACACAAGCGTGGGCTGCAGATCAGGTGACCCATGGCCTTGGCGCTACCGAAGCGGGTGGTTTTCTCGCACTCCCCGATACATGCCCCATCGGACGATCCATGGCATCACCACCCGTTCGACCGACCATGACGGGAAGCGGAACGCATGGCCGGTGGGCAGAAAGACCTCCAGCCCGTCGGCCTGGATGCCCAATACCGAACCCCAGCGCCGATGCGGCGCTCGGTAGGCGCGCAGCCGTCGACCTGCGAACTCGGCGCGGATGTTACGGGCCAGCAACGCATCCCCACGATTGCGGGCGGAGCTGCGAAGAGGGTCGGTCGCCGCGACGTCCCCGATCGCGAAGACAGCGCGCTGGCCGGGTACCCGTAGCTCCGGCGTCACGCGAACGAACCCGCGCTCATCGAGTAGCTCCCGCGGCAGCCAGTCGGTGTTGGGTCGCACCCGCCCTATCGCCCAAAGCACCGCCTCGGCGGACACCGGGGGCTGTCCGGTGCTCCAGCTGATAGGTTCGCTGGTGATCTCATCGCCCCCGAAGCCGTTCGAGAGCACAGCACGGTGCCCCGGGTGAAGGCCCACGCCGAGTTCGGTCAAGCGCCCCTGGATGCGTTGCCAAATCCGCGGGTGATGCCCGCCCAAAGCGCGCTCTCCGGGAAAGTACAGGTCGATTCGCTTGTCCGGCCAGGTGATTGCCATGTTGGCGGCGCTGCTGACCGCCGCGGCGCCCCCGCCCACGACGATCACCGAGTTGGCGGCAGCCAGCCGGTCGTGTGCGGCGCGTAGGTCGGCGCCGATCTCGGTCGCCGACTGCAGCGTCGGCCGGCGCCAGAAGCCGTTGGTGACCCCTGTCGAAATGACCAGCGCGTCGTACTCTTCGGCGACTGTTGCGCCATCGTCGCGCCGGCCGAGCACGGTTCGCGCCGCCAGGTCTACTCCGGTCAGCGAGGCCTGAACCGTCCGCACCCGATCCAAACAGCGGAACCTGTCGAACGGAATCCAGTTGTCGCGGGCCCAATCGTCGGGGCGAGAAAGCCGGATGCCGAGTTCTTGGCCACTCACCAGCGCGGGTTTGACCGAGATTCCGACCACATCGGCCTGCCGGGCCAGGCGGATCGCGGTCAGGACACCTGCGTCTCCCAATCCCGCAATGACGACGCGTTTGCGGTTCACCGATGCCCCGGGGCGTTGCAGCATTACGGGCAGTTCACTTCTGTGGCTGTACTTTTCGGCGACCGGCAGATGGCAACGCTTGAATACATGCGTGCCTCCTTACGCGCAATACCGGGTTGCCGCAACTCTCGGCCACGGTCGGCAAACTGTAACACGTTCTACCAACGCCTTCGTTAAAGCGTTCGTGTGATAAACCGAGGTTGACGCGGGGTTGGATTTTCCGTGAAAAACCTGGGCGTCGCAGGCGGAGTGATGGTTCACTAGCCCGATTAGCACCACATTCAATTCCCGGATCGCTACCCAGGCGCGCGCTGCAGTGATGTGCGCTTTCATCGGCATCGCCAGTGTCTCCCTTGTGACGGCGTGTGATTTGGCGTCATCGAGGCCGGCCACGTCACCCACCACCACCAGCGCGTCCAGCAACCCGCCACCAACATCGTCGCCGGCCACGTCGCCGAGCGCCTCCGCCGGCGTATACGGCGATCCGGTTGCGGCCGCCAAATTCTGGCGGCAGCAGTCGCTCGACGACAACTGCGGGCTGGTGTCGGTGGCCGACGTGGTCGGTGAGATCACCGGCAACGAACCGACCGAGCAGCAGATGGTCGCGCTGGCACAGAACACCCCCTCGGGGACCAACCCGGGGCCGATCTACGCGCCGTCGTCTGACCCGAGCCACGCAAGCGGGAATGGCGGCGTCGAAATGGCGGACCTGGTCGTGCTGCTCGACCACTACGGCATCAAATCGCTTATGGCCTGGACGGCCCACCCCGAGCAGACCGGGATGCCCGCGCTGCAGCAATACCTCACCGACAACCGCAAGATCATCGCCTGGGTCAATTCCGCGATCATTTGGAACACCGGCGACCAGCACACCAAGGCCGATCACTACCTTGTCGTCTCCGGGATCGACACCAACACACAGATCGTTCATCTCAACGACCCCGGTACCGACCACGCCGACGAGCAGGTCCCCATCGCCACCTTCACGAATGCGTGGCAAACGGGGGAGGAATCGATCGTCGTCACCGCGGCAGCCAGCTGAGCATTTAGGTGTCCGAAGACGATCGAGGCGGCAGGGATCGATCGCGCACCATCTGAACGGCTAGCGCCTGGATGGCATCGCCTCAGCGGTCGAGACGGCGGTCAGTAGTTACAGCAACCTTGCTACGTCGCTTTCACCTGCGTGGATCGAGTGGGAGGTGAACAAAAGGGTCGCGACACGGTCTCGGATGCATACCCATTCGTGAATCACTGGTCACAAGAGCCCCGCGGATAACTATCGTCACATGAGCCAACTGCGGACGTCAATACGACGTACTGCCCCCTGGAAAGGTGTGACATTGTCGGCATTTCGGCGAATCGTGTCGGTGTCGATGGCGTCGGCGACCGCGTTAGGACTCATCGTTGCGGTAGGTCTCGCGCCACCGGCGGCCGCCACGCCTTGCTCCGCGCCCGAAGCGAACATCGATCCTCCTACCACGCCGGCACCGATGCCCGCGCCCGCGCCCGTCGTCCGACCACCGACTGGGCGCAGGCCTTCTAACGCGAATGACCGTGCGCCGCTACCCAAGCTGGGTCCGCTGATATCGTCTTTGCTCAAGCCGACTTCTCCGGGTACTCGCTACTCGGCGCCGCTGGAGCATCAAGCCGAGGTCGTACCGCCCGGGCCAAATCCTCCCGGCGCCGGCAATCAACCGCCCCCGAATGCTAATCCGTTGGTTCCCAACGCAGCCCCGGTTCAGCCGCAGCCGGCGCCGCAGCCGGCAGCGCAGCCGGCACCGCCGCCGCCTCCTGCCTCGATCGGGGGGGCTCCGACATCGCTCGTCGACTGGGTGACCGGCCCGAACGGCCCAAACAAGACCCTCGAGCGTTTCGGCATCTCCGGCACCGACCTTGGGATCCCCTGGGACAACGGCGATCCCGCCAACCATCAGACGCTCATGGCCTTCGGTGACACCTTCGGCTATTGCAAGGTCCACGGCCAACAATGGCGATACAACATACTGTTCCGCAGCTCCGAAAATGACCTGTCCCACGGCATCCACGTGGCCCCCGGCTCGGCCTCCGACAAATATTCCGGCTCGCCGGCGTGGCAGTCGGGCCTCTCCAAACAGATCATCAACACCATCAAGAGGGCGCCACACGAGACGGGACTCATTCCGACCGCCGCCATGTCCCTCGGGAGAAACCAATACATCAACTTCATGTCCATCAAGGAATGGGGCCGCGACGGCCAATGGTCGACGAACTTCTCGGCGATCGCGGTGTCCCCCGACAATGGCCAGAACTGGGGGGTCTACCCCGGCAGCATCCGCGCGTCCTCGCCGGACAACGTCCCCGGCGCCAGGTTCTTCCCGGGAAATGAGAATTTCCAGATGGGCGCGTTCATGAAGGGCAACGACGGTTACATCTACTCGTTCGGGACGCCGTCCGGGCGCGGCGGCGCGGCGTTTCTGTCGCGAGTTCCCGCGCGCTCTTTGCCGGACCTCACCAAGTACCAATACTGGAACGGCGACTCGAACTCCTGGGTCCCGGCTGATCCATCGAAGGCCACGCCGATTTTCCCTGGCCCGGTGGGCGAAATGTCAGCCCAATACAACAGCTATCTCAAGCAATACCTGGTGCTGTACACCGACGGTGGCAGCAACGACGTCGTGGCAAGGACGGCGCCGGCTCCGCAAGGACCATGGAGTCCAGAGCAGATGCTCGTGTCGTCATGGCAGATGCCAGGTGGCATCTATGCGCCGATGATCCATCCCTTGTCGTCGGGTAGGGACCTGTACTTCAACCTGTCGCTGTGGTCCGCATACGACGTGATGTTGATGCACACCGTGCTGCCATAGTCGGATCTCGTTGCGGCTCATAGCTGTAACGCGGTTGCGGTGCGCAGCCAGGCTGTCTTCTCAACGGTTCCGATCAGTTGGTGGTTGCCGAGCAATGGCCGAATCAGGCGCTGTCCAGTCGGTCGACACCTTGCGGTGCTTGATCAGCCAGGTACCCCCGTCGGGCACCAAGGTGTCGCGGTAGCGGCCAAAATGGTCGAGCCCGATATGGGTGACCACGGTGAAGTAACACGACACGTGTGCCTCGTCGAGAGTCAGTCTGGTGAACAGCAAGTTGGCGACGTTATGTCGGATGACGGGCTTGACGTCAACGTTGACGGCGACGTTTCTGGTGACGCCGCCGAGGAAAGCCACGATTTCGGCTCGGCCGCGCAGTGGCTCCGAACCGCGTATCTCGAGGACACCGTCCGCGCAGAATGTTTCCGCGAGGCCGTCGAGACGGCCAGCGTCACCCGACCAGTTGTATCGCGCCAGGGTATCCCGAATCTGCTCTCGGGCAACCAGTTCCCACATCTCCACCGTCGTGACTCCTCACGCGGGGTTGTCACTGTGCAGCCGCACCATTCGGGTTGTGCTGCTCTCATCGAGGTCGACGAGATCGCTGCGCGAACGGAGGAAGTCGCTAAAGGATTTGAACCCCAACGACTTCTCGCTGAAGGATGGATCCATCCGCTTCATCTGGGCCTTGACTTCGGAGTTGTGGAGCCATTCGTCGTCGTCCTTCTCCTGCGCGATGCGCAGTGCGCGTTCGAGCAGCCCGGTGGCGGCGGCCTGCGGGTCGGCGGGCGCCGGCTCGTCGTCCGGCGCGGAAGCGGTTGTCCGCTTGCCGCGTTTGCCGGTCTTGGGACCCGTCGCCTCGACGGTGGGTATCCCCGGCAGTGCGTCGTACGTGACGAATTCGTCGCACGCGGCGGCCAGTGATCGGCTGCTGGCGCCGGCCACGCCGATGCCGACGACGTAGCGGCCGAGGCGTTTGCAGCGCTGGGCGAGCGCGATGTAATCGGAGTCGCCCCCAACGATGACCACATGGGTCAGGTCGGGAAGCCGGAACATGTCCTCGACCGCGTCGACCGCCAACCGGATGTCGGCGCCGTTCTTGTTGCTGTAATTGACGGCCGGAAAGAGCTGCACCAAATCGACGGCGCGGCCAACGAGTTGACTGTGATACGCGGCGTTGACGTGGGCGGACCAATCCGCGTACGCGCGGGTGAGGACGAGGGTGCCGAATGACGAGGCGAAGTCGATGACCGCGCCGATGTCGACGGTCGCCAACTTCAGCCGATCTTTTTCCAGGCCGTTGGCTCTGTCCCGCTGGAATGAGCTGCGTCCGTGCACTTGGTCGTATCGCGAGATCACGATGTTGTCGAAGTCGAGGTAGACCGCTACGCGAGTGGGGCCGGATTGGGTCATGTTGCCTGCGCCGCTGACGTCGGATCCATCCGCCCATCGTGCGCCACCGAACCGACCCCATCAAGGACCGGGGCACTAACGATTGCCGAGTCTTTACCTGACGATGTAGGGCCGGAAGCTGTGCTCGGGCTCTGGCGTGATGCCGTTCAGGTCGAAGACGGCGATGAGTGCGCGCAAGAAAGCGGGGGACCAGTCAGAGAATGGCACCGCCTCTACCCGATCGATCAGATCCTGACGGAGGTGGTCGATGCCCGCCGGCCGTCGGATGTCGGTCATGACCGGTCCCGACGGCGCGTGCGACCCGGTATCGTGCTCATCGAGCCAGTCCTTCCGAGCAGACGGTTTGGTTCGGGCGGCCCCCGCCCGGCGTTGCAGCGCCGGGATTGCGTGGGGCCGCCCTCTTTCTTCGTGACTGGTAATTCACGCTAGGGCCGGCGTGTCGCGCTTGTACAGGGAAGGTTGCGGGAACTAGTGAAATTCAAATTTCCCTGGCAGGGGGGCAAATCCGTCGGTCGCCAGGGACCGGAGTTCCTCGAGCGCCTTGACGGATGGGCTGCCGAACTCGGCGTGATATATCAGCAGTTGCTGCCCACCCGAGTGGGGAACGCTGAGCTTGTTCCGGTGTAGGTGAAGGTCGCCAACCAGGGGGTGGCGAAAGTGGAAAATGCCGGTGCGATAACCGACATCCGCACGTGCCCACAGTTCACGGAACCGATCGCTTGCTGCCGACAGCTCGTTGATCAAAACAGACAACCGCGGATCGTCCGTGTCGCCACCGGCCGCCTCACGTAACCCGCTGACCCCTATTTCGGTCGCCTCGTCCCAATCGACGAAGAGTTCGCGTGCAGCGGGGTCGAGAAGGCGCCAGCGCAGGAAGTTTTGTCCCGGCATGAAACCCGGTGACAGCGCGCGGGCGTAGGGATTCGCGGCCAGCACGTCCTGGCATCTGCTAGCCACAATCGCCGGCATCGAAAACTGATCTATGAGTTGGTCCAGCCTGTTCGCCGCTGTCTCTACTGCGGGTCGGGGCCGGCGGTCGCTGGTCGCGGTCGCCAGTCGATGCAAATGTTCCGTCGCTTTGCGGTCGAGCCGCAGCGCTTGTGCGAGTGCGTCCACGACTTGTACGGATGGACGGGTGTCACGGCCCTGCTCGAGGCGTAGGTAGTAGGCGGAGCTGATGCCGGCCAGGGTCGCCAGCTCTTCGCGGCGCAAGCCCGCCACGCGCCGGCGCGGGCCAGCGACCAACCCGACGTCTTCGGGACGGATGTGTTGGCGCCGCGCACGCAGGTAATCACCCAGCGCGTTGGCCTTCTGTGCCATCACCTGATGCTAAAGGTGTCCGTGCCAATACCACGATCGATTGGGCCAGGCTGGCGATCCGTTTGCCGGAATTTGCAACGCCCGCGCCGCGCTGACGGTGGCTGACGGTGCACACACGAAAGCCACCGCTGCAAAGAAGGATTCACGAAATGTCCACTATCTACTTCGACGAGATGACCACAGCGACCCCTGAGCAGTTCATCGCCGGGCTCACCGACTTCGGGCCGGGCCGGGCGAAGCTCTTTCCTAACAGTGCCGACTCGTACCTGGCGGTGCATCACCTGGGCGCCCATGAGGCCGACGTAACCGAGGGCTCAGGCGGTGTCTGGGAGCGGTTGCACTACGACTGGTCCGATCCCGATCGCGTCGAGCTCACGACTACCGACTCCAACGTGTTTGGCGGTGCATCGGGCTACAGCTACACCTTGAGGCGGCAGGTCAACGGAACGACCGCCGTAGATGTCGTCATCGTCCGCGAGGGCAAAAACTTCAAGGGACGGGTTCTTTCGTTCCTGCTGGGGACCGTCGCCAAGCGCTCGTTGCGAAAGGCATTCGTTCACAGCGTCAGGGCCATCGAAGCCCGTAGCGACGCGGGCGTGGCAAAGCTTGCCTAGCGGGCGGACCCGATCCCCGCGGGCCGCCACATGAAAGCCGCCCCGTCTGCCACCGGGGCGGTTTTCATCTAATTAAATTGAAATCGCCGCGACTGGAACGGATTTCTATGTCAGGCGGACGTCGCTGACGTCGATCGACACCATGAGTTCGTCGGGCAGGAGCCGGCCGTCGGCGTCGCAGCGGTAGGCCCGGCGCTTGGACGGCAGCTTGATTCCGTCAGCCTCCACGATGTCGTAGACGTACTGGATCGCAGCGAACCCGCCGGCCACGTCTACCCGGTAGTCGTGACGGCGCAGCAGGAAGTCGCCGTCGAAATAGAACTCCTGCAGCCGGCTGTGGCTGGCGAAGCTGTCCGGGAAATGCGCCTGCAGTCCAAACCACTGCTCGCCGTTATCCTTGATCGGATCGATCTCGGTGACGATAAACCCAGGCAGTGTCATCAGGAACGGGGTCGTCAAATAGGTCCACAGCGCGTAACCGTTAAAGTAGGCGCGCTGCAACGGATCCCACGGTGTGGTCAACCCGTGACCGGTGAATGATTCGCGCGGGTCGCTGCGTTCGGCGACTACCTGGCCATCGATCTTTTCGATCGCAATGCGGCCCGGGGTGAAGTCGGTTTTCTGGTCTGGTGCACCAAACGGCTGCAGCGATGCCCATTCACGGTGCAGCGCAACGGTCATCTGTCGCGGCACGGGATCTTGCGGTTGGCCCTTGATCTCCCACAGCTTGCCGCCGCTGACGATCGTCGCCTCGATGGTACTGAATTGGCGCCAGCGCTCGAGTCCTCCGTGCGCCTGGAGCACCGCGTCGAGCAGGTCGGTCACTCCTCGCCGCCGAGCATGTCGAGCACGACTCGGAATCTGGCTGCACCGGACATCATTCGAGCATAGGCCGCGGGTGCGTCTTCGAAGGGCATCACTTCGGTCATGGGTGCGACTCCATGCGCGGCGCTGAACTGCATGTTCGCCTCGTTTTCGATGGATGTGCCGGTGAGGCTGCCGATGATGGAGCGGCCACCAAAGATGAGATCTGCGGTGCTGACCTCGATCGGGTCGTTGGCCGCACCGACGACGATCAGCTGACCGCGCGGCGCGAGGCCGGCCACCAGCGGCGACATCGATGCGCCGCTGGCCGCGGTGGCCACGATCGCGACGGCTCCGCCGAGTTCTTGCAGCGCCTTGGCGGGATCGGTGGCGGCGCTGTCGATGTAATGGTCCGCACCGAGCTTTTCTGCCAACACAGCCTTGTCGGTGCCGCGAGCGATGGCCGCGACACGGTAACCCAGCTTGTCCGCGTACTGCAGCCCTAAATGGCCCAGACCGCCGATGCCCTGGATCGCAACGAGCGCATCGGGTCCGGCGTTCAACTTCTGCAACGCGTTGTAGGTGGTGATGCCGGCACACAGCAGGGGAGAGGCATCCACAGATGTCAGGCCGTCGGGAATGCGGACCAGCCCGCTGGCGCGGGCGTGCATCACCTCGGCGTATCCGCCGTCCACGGTCGTGCCCGTCTGAGGCTGGTTTTCGCAGTTGACGAAATCCCCGTGACGGCACCAAACACAGACGCCGCAGTGACCGCCCAGATAACCGACGCCAACGCGGTCACCGAGCTGCCATTCGGTAACGCCCTCACCGACGGCGTCGATGACGCCGACGACCTCGTGTCCGGGCACCACCGGTTGACTCGGGTCGGGGCGCATGCCCTCCACCGCGAGCACGTCGCTGTGGCACACGCCGCAGCTGTCCACCCGGAGCCGTACGTGACCGGGCTGTGGCTCGAGCGACTCGCGCTCAACCAACTCGAACCGCCGTTGTCCAGTGACCTGGTAAGCGCGAAATGTCGCCATGTCAAGCCTCCCTTAGTAGCCTTGCTCGCCGCCAGGCGTCTACGGTTACCATGAGCGCGCCGAACGGGCGTCGAATTCCGGTAATCGGATCGCCAGCCTGTCCCAATTGATGGTGGTGTTGGCAGGGACAGCCTTGGTGCCCTGTTAATTCACGCGCTCTTGGCCAGGACTGGAAGCCCAGATGCGCTGTCGCCCTTGGCTACTCGGCGGATCAACATGCGGGCGGCCTTCTCCAGGATTTCCTGTGCGAGCTCGGGTCGCCGCGTGCGCTGTGCACGCCGTGCCGCCGCGGCAATGGTCAGCCCCTGCTCATAGCCGATGACAACACGCGGATCCACGTAGGAACCACGGGCCACCGCAGGCGTGTTGCCCAGCTCCTCGGCGACCTCCCTCATCACCGTCGCCTCAACGCGCTTGACCACCCGTTGTGATACGGGCGGGTCCGCGTCGGCGAACGCCGCGGCAGCCAGGACCGTCCCATGCCAGGTCCGCAGATCCTTGACCGTGTAGTCGACACCGACCAACTCCTTGAATCGGGTATTGAGGTCATCGGCCTGAACATTCACCCATCCGGATGCATTGCGGCACACCAGAAGTCGTTCGGTTCGTTGGGCGCGGCGCGTTAGCGAACGCACCGCCCGGACAATGTCGGCGTCCTCGATTTGAACCGTACGCCGAACCCCGCTTTTGGCAGGGTAATCGAATTCGACCGCGTCGCGCCGCACTGTCACGTGCTCACACAGCAGGGTGGCGATCCCGTAGGACTCGTGTTCCTCGGCGTACTGCTCACCCCCGGCGCGGAAGTAGCCGCGATCAAGCAAGCGCAACGCCAGGGCAAGCACCCGTTCGCGTGTCAGGCCCCGGCCGGCGAGGTCGCGCGCGATGCTGGTTCGCCACGCCGGCAACTGCGTGGACAATTCCAGGACGCGGTCGAACTTTTCCTCGGAGCGCTCCTGCTGCCACGCCGGGTGGTAGAGATACTGGCGGCGTCCGGCCGCGTCGGTGCCGACGGCCTGAATATGGCCGTTAGGGTACGACGAGATCCACACCTTCTTCCATGCCGGCGGAATCACCAGCTCCTTGATCCGCTGCAGGGTGTCGGCATCGGTCAGCAGTTCGCCATCGGGGCCGTAGTAGGCGAAACCGTTGCCTCTTCGCTTGCGTGCGATTCCCGGCCCGCTTAGCACACTGCGACGCAGCCGCATCTTCACCTCCACTGGCTCACCGGACAATTACCCGCTCAGCGGGGTGCTCACACGCAATAGCTCCAACCCGCTGTGGATAACGATTTCGTCACGATCGACATCACGATTACGTAAGAACCGGAAATATTGGCTCAGCGATAACACCCGTTTTGTGTGGCCGGGACCACGCAGTCGACAGCTAACACGCGATCCGCGGTGTTCGTTGGGGGCGAACGCCGGCTGCAAACGGTTTCGTTTCGGCTACTTTGGGTTTGGGGGATCGGGCGCCCCGACGACCAATTCGCAAATTCGAAGGAAAAAATGATCATGAAATTCAGCAGTATGCCCGCGCGTCGGCGAGTGGCCGGCATCAGCGCCGGTTGTCTGCTCGGGGGGCTGACCATCGGTATCGTCGGCATGCCTGCGGCCGCGGCAGCGCCCGACTGCAGTCCGGGCGGAGTGAACGCCACCGTATCGTCTGTGACCGGCGCAGCGCGCCAATACCTGGACACCCACCCAGGCGCCGACCAAGTAGTCATGGCCGCCTACGGCCAACCGCGGCCGCAGGCGGCTGCCAGTTTGCGCAACTATTTCACTGCGCACCCGCAGGAGTACTACGACCTGCGCGGGATTTTGGCACCCATCGGGGATACCGAGCGTCAGTGCAATGTGACGGCGCTATCGTCGGATCTGCAATCGGCCTACCAGGAGTTCATGGCCGGCTGATCTGATCGGCTGCGGCAGGCGCTCCGCACAACGGAACGCCTGCCGCAGTCTTCGTCCGGTCATCTCTCGACGTTGAAGAACGAGTCGCCGTCCTCTGGCGTCCCATCGATTTGGCCGCGTTCGCGGCCGTGCTCGTTCGGATCGATGCGATCCAGTTCGTCGTCGCTGACCACGTCCAGCGCGCCGCCCTCCTGCGAGTCGTGCGCATCTTGCGACGGCCAGTCGTCGGGCGGATCCTCTGAAGTCTCCGCCGCCAGCTTCTGGTCGAGCGACTCGTTGTCGTCGGCGTTGATCCACTGGTCGGGCGGATCCACCACCTCGTCGCCGTCGTCGTTGCGCACCTCGTCGGAATCCAGGCTTTCGGACTGGTCCAGCATGTCGTCGTAGTTGTCGCTGTCCACGACATGCGATTGCCCACGCGGCGCTGCGTTAAAACTCAGGGTGCGGCAGGTCGGTTCGTCCATTCCCGGTCGGTTCGGCGCGAGGAGCGGAACCACCCGCCCGCTGCGCCCGTGCCTCCATCGGTGGGGATCGTGTGGCCGGTGACGAACGCCGACAGGTCTGAGGCGAGGAACAGGATCACGCGGGCCTGGTCTTCGGGCAGCCCCATCCGTCCGACCGGAACCCACTGTGGCCACTGCGCCTGCTCCTCGGCGGACAGCCACTGCGAGTAGGGCACTTGCAGCGATTCGGTGACGTCCGGGCCGATCGCGTTGACCCGCACACCGTCGCGGCCTACCTGGACTGCCAGGCTGCGGGTGAAGTGGATGACGGCCGCTTTGAAGGCGGCGTAGACGGGATCCTCGGGGTAGCCGCGCAGCCCTTCGACGGAGGAGACGTTGACGATCGCGCCCGCGTGTTGGTCGGTCATCGCCGGCAGGAATGCGTGGGTGACGAGGAAGACGTGGTGCAGATTCACCCGGTAGAGGTCATCCCATAGTCGCGGGTCGGTGTCGACGAAGTTGCCCGGGTGCCGCAGCCAGTGGCCGACGTTGTTCACCAGCACATCCACCCGGCCGTAGTGATCCAGCACCGATCGCGCCAGTCCGGCGACCTGGTCGGCGTCGCGGACGTCGGTGACGACCGGCAGAGCCGACCCACCAGAAGTCGTGATCTCGTCGGCGCACCGTTGAGCGCGCTCGGTGTCGACGTCGGCGATGACCACCTGGGCGCCGTGTTGCGCGAACAAACGCGCGGTTGCCGCGCCGATTCCGCCAGCTCCGCCCGTCACCACTGCCACGCGGTCGGCCAGCAGCGGGCCAGCGTGCGTTGCGTGCTCCATGCTCACATCCTGCTCGTACCTTTCAGCGGGCGGCTGACTGCACGCTCGGGGGCCTGCGTCGGAAAAGCAGGTGGTCGACGGAGTACTTGTTGTGGCTTCGGAAGGCAATTACGGCCGCGAGGAAGCTCGAGTGGATAAGCTGTTCGCCGATCACGTCGAAGTGCTCGATCGACGTCGCACCGAAGACCAGGACGATCATCACCAGGCCGCCGGCCACGGCGGCCGCTCGGGTCAGCGCACCGGCCAATAGCAGCACTCCGGTGATCAACTCGGCAAACGGGAGCGCGTAGCTGCACACGCTGACGAGGACGGCGGGCAGGATCGACGTCTTGAACTCGCCCGTCAAGTGCGCGTGAAAAGCGCCCAGTTTGGGCAGTCGGACCAAACCGTGTCCGAAAAGGCTGGCCCCGACGGTCAGCCGTATCAGCAGGTAGGACACAGCGCGGTCGGTTTGCTCATTGACCGTGGGAGCATCCTCGGCAGGCATGATCGGTCCTTCCATGAGCTTTTGGTCAACGTCGACAACGTCAAGTCGGCACACCATCGTGACCGTGCCGCACGAAAACCCCAGGCAACGATAGTCTTTGCGCTAGGGTCGTGCCCCCGGGCGCTATACCAACCTCTGGTTCCCTTCCATTGGGGAACGCGTGCCGAGCTCTGGCCGCGTGGGTCGGATGTGTGCACAGTCGCCGGGATAGTCGGCGATTCCACTACAGACCGCAAGAAGGAACGTGTGCTGTGGTCAAACTGTCAAGTGAATGGCATTCGTTTGTCCGGTGATGGTGTCCTCAACGGCGTCCCGGTCACGGTTAGCTGAAGCTCCTGCTCGGCCGGCTCCTCATCCGTCAGCGAACGTCGCTGTGCGAGATACTGATTCGTCTCGTTAGTCTCCGTCCCGACACACGGCTGTCTCGACGCCGCAAAGAAGGGTTGCGATCAAAAACCAGGAAAACGAACGCCACGTGGCGACGCGCAGAGTCGTCGCGAAACACCGGCAGCACGAACAACTTCAGGTCTAGGCGGGCATGGCGCGCTGCATCGCGGTCTCGAAATCGAGGTCGTCCGGATCGCCGACGGTGCGTAGGACTGTGTGGGTGGTGGTGTTGACCAGAAAGGTCCACCCGCGCTTGAGCGCGGCACCGTCGTGACCGATCCGGTTGACCTGTTGGTATTCAGGGTGATCGACGACTGGGCGGGCGGCTATCGGCAGCAGCCTGGTTTCCGGGGCTTGTTCGCGCACCAGTGCGAGGGCAGCGATGGCAAGCTGCGCAGGATCGGTGGCCTCAGCGCGTGTTGGGGTCGCCATTCGTCATGCTCCTGGCCGCATTCCACGGTTGGTTGATTGCTTCGGGCAGACGCCAGCGAAGAAGGCCGTCAAAGGGAGTGAAACAATGCGGGACATAATAACTTTCGTGAAAACTAGGCCATGACCCATCAGAACCCAGATGATGATGGAATCGAGGGGAATGAAAAGCAGCTCCGAGCTAGGCTCGCCGAGCGCGAAATTAGCTCCGCTGGGCGCTGATAGGCGTGCGCGACGGCGGTCCGTCGTCCCAGCCCACACCGTAGCGCGCGAGCGCCGACGGCACGACATGCGTGATTACAGTGTCGCCTACCATGTGTTCGATTCCAGCCGTTCGCAAGCGGGCGGTCAACGGTAACTCACGAATTCTTGACGCAGCGATTTGGTTTCTTGACGAGCTGTTTACGCGGGGCGTCGAAATCCTGGTGATGCGAACCCTTTTCTCGGCTCGCCGACGCAACGGCGATACAACAACGCCGGCCGCGCTTCATTGGCCGCCCGACAGCGTCAGGCCCCCTTGCGGGCCACCTGGTCGGCAGCAGCGCGCATCCGGTCTGACATTTGGAGCAGATTGTGCTCGCCTACCCCGTTGGGCAGCGTGTACGCCAGCTGCCGTAACTCAACGGCATAGTTGCGCAATTCCTGGCGAAGCAGCGTCTCAATGGTGGGCATGAGTTGTTCCTGTAAGCATGGACTGACCAAAACGCCGACGGTGCGACCGGCTGGTTAAAAACCTACGCAGTCCATCGCCTGTCCGCGAGGCGGCCGAAGCGTATTTACGGGAGTTTGACAGAGCCTTTACAGCCTGGACCCCTGCGATGACCAAATGAAGCGCTGGACGCTCTCGGCCGGGTACCGCGTGCCGGTGGCCAACAGCTCACCCGATGCCAACACACCAACGTATCTGCCCGTCGACGCCGTCAAGATCTGCAGCGGGAACATCTGAAGCGGTGACTCACTGGGCCCGGGGGAGGAACCCAGGGCGATAAACCGTGTTCTCGACTTGCCCTGCAGTCGGCCTCATTGCCGATACAGTTGGTGCCGATGAGCACACCAGCCCCACCGGTGCTGACCGTGCGCTATGACGCATCGGAGCGCACCTTCGCAGCAGGCAACGACGTTGTCATCGGGCGCGACCTGCGGGCGGACGTCCGCGTCGCACACCCTCTGATCTCCCGGGCACACCTAGTAGTGCGATTCGACCAGGGCCGATGGATCGCGATCGACAACGGCAGCCTCAACGGGATGTTCGTCAACAGCCGGCGCGTGCCTTACGTCGACATCCAGGACGGCCAACGCATCAACATCGGCAACCCCGACGGTCCGGCGCTGACCTTCGAGGTCGGCCGCCACCGGGGTTTGGCCGGACGTCCCCCCCAAACGACGTCGATGCCGCTGATTAATGCGCCGGGTGGACCCGCGGCTGCAGCGCAGGTCGGCACGTCCTGGCCCGGCCATCCTCAACAGTCAGCACCGATCACAACGCGGATGCCGCCGACGTATCCGCCCAGCGGCCCACCGCCGGCCCACCCGCCCAGCGGGCCACAGACGCCATACCAGGGCAACGGGCCGCAGCGCGTCCAACCGTCCAGCGGGCCGCAGCAGGCGCCGCAGATCTACCGGCCACCATCACCCCCGCCGGCGCCCACGGGCGCCGTGAGTGGCCGTCCCGGCGGTGATCAGGCAAACCTGGCGACGTCGATGATGAAGATCTTGCGGCCGGGCCGATCGCCGGCGGCGGATACGCAGGGTGCCATCAGAGTCGGCCGCGCCAACGACAACGACATCGTCATTCCCGATGTGCTGGCTGGTCGTCACCACGCCACCCTGGTGCCGACACACGACGGCACCGAGATCGTGGACAACCGCAGCATCAACGGCACCTTCGTCAACGGCACCCGGGTCGAGCATGCGCTGCTGCGCGAAGGCGACGTCGTCACGATCGGCAACGTCGACCTCGTCTTCGCCGGCGGCACGCTGGCGCGCCGCGAGGAGACCGCCGCGGCGACGGGTACGGGCGGCCTCGACGTGCGCGGGGTGGCGTGGACGATCGATAACAACAAGAGGCTGCTCGACGACATCTCGCTGATTGCGCGCCCGGGAATGCTGACGGCCGTCATTGGCCCGTCGGGTGCGGGCAAGTCGACCTTCGCCCGGTTGGTGGCGGGGTACACACACCCGACCGCGGGCACGGTGTGCTTCGAGGGCCACAATGTTCACGCCGAATATGCCTCGCTGCGCAGCAGGATCGGCATGGTGCCGCAGGACGACGTGGTGCACGGTCAGCTGACCGTGAAACAGGCGCTGATGTATGCCGCCGAACTGCGACTGCCACCGGACACCACCAAGGACGACCGCGAACAGGTGGTTGCCCGAGTGCTCGAGGAACTCGAGATGACCCAGCACCTCGAGAAACGAGTCGACAAATTGTCGGGCGGCCAGCGCAAGCGTGCGTCGGTGGCGCTTGAGCTGCTGACCGGGCCGTCGCTGCTCATCCTCGATGAGCCGACATCTGGCCTGGACCCCGCGCTGGACCGCCAAGTCATGACCATGCTGCGGCAGTTGGCTGACGCCGGCCGGGTGGTGCTCGTGGTCACCCACTCGCTGACCTACCTGGACGTGTGCGATCAGGTTCTGCTGCTGGCCCCCGGCGGTAAGACCGCTTTCTGCGGGCCGCCCAGCCAGATCGGCCCGGCTATGGGGACGACGAACTGGGCCGACATCTTCAGCACGGTCGCCGACGACCCCGACGCGGCCAAGGCCCGGTACCTGGTACATACTGGTCCGCCGCCGCCGGCACCACCGGTGGAGGAGCCCGCCGAGCTGGGCGAGCCAACCCACACCAGCCTGTTCCGGCAGTTCTCCACCATCGCACGGCGGCAGGTCCGGTTGATCGTCTCCGACCGGGGCTATTTCATCTTCCTTGCGATACTGCCGTTCATCATGGGTGCGCTGTCGATGTCGGTGCCCGGCGATGTCGGCTTCGGCAAGCCGAACCCAATGGGTAGCGCGCCCACCGAGCCAGCGCAGATCCTGGTGCTGCTCAATGTCGGTGCGGTCTTCATGGGGACCGCGCTAACCATCCGCGATCTGATCGGTGAGCGCGCCATCTTCCTCCGCGAACAGGCGGTTGGCCTCTCCACGACCGCTTATCTGTTGGCAAAGGTCTGCGTCTACACCGTCTTCGCGATCGTTCAGTCGGCGATCGTGACCATCATCGCGATAATCGGCAAGGGCGGCCCGACCCAGGGCGCCGTCGCGCTAGGTAAGCCCGGTTTTGAGCTGTTCGTCGACGTCGCTGGCACCTGTGTCGCGTCGGCGATGCTCGGGTTGGCACTTTCATCCATAGCCAAGTCCAACGAACAGATCATGCCCCTGCTCGTCGTGGCGGTCATGTCTCAGCTGGTGTTCTCCGGCGGCATGATTCCCGTCACCGGGCGCGTTGGCCTGGACCAAATGTCCTGGGCCACACCGGCGAGATGGGGTTACGCGGCGTCAGCCTCCACCGTCGACCTGCTCACGTTGCAGGAAAAAGTCCCGTCACTCCCGCACGATTCGCACTGGCGTCACACGCCCGGCGCGTGGTGGTTCGACATGGGGATGCTGGCACTCATCAGCATCTGCTACCTGAGCTTCGTGCGCTGGAAGATTCGCCTCAAGAGCGGCTGATCGCTGTGTCTCGGAAATGAAGTTCACGCTGCCATGGCGCGGTCTAAGTGACCGCTACCAAGCAACACAACGGATTTCGGTTCAGTCGCATCGTTGCGAGTTAGCGGTTGCAACAAAACCGGCCTAACCTGCTAGTTCATTCTGCGCTCGGCTCGTGACGCTCGGACCCCGCAAACGCTTCCCGCCCAGCCCGGGATGTGTTTATTTTCACGTTAGCCATGTTTCGATGAACCTTCACCGGAACGTAATTCGTCGGCTTAGGCATGACCGCAACAACGTATTTGACATCCACGAACCCGGTCGCCCGTAGCCGCCGCGCCCCGCACATCGCCGGTACCGCAGTCGCATTCACACCGCATCGGTACAACCAGGACGACGTGTCGCGCGAGCTCACCAAGGCCGCCGGGCCGGAGTTCATGCGGTTCGCGCGTACCACGGGAGTCGACCACCGCAGTCTCGCACTTCCGCTGCCGCGCTACCCGAAAATGACTGGATTCACTGAAGCGAACAACGCCTACATCGAGGTTGCCGTTGATCTCGGCGAGCAGGCGGTGCTGTCGGCGCTCGCCGCGGCGAACATCGAAGCTGACGACGTCGACACCATCGTGATGGTCTCGAGCACCGGTATAGCGGTGCCGACCATTGACGCCCGGCTGATCTCGCGAATCGGGCTACGGCCAGACATCAAGCGTGTCCCGCTATTTGGGCTCGGCTGTGTGGCTGGTGCTGCCGGGATGGCACGCGTCTACGACTATCTGCACGGCTATCCGGAGCACGTGGCGGTGCTGTTGTCCGTCGAGCTGTGCTCGCTCACGCTGCAGCGCGACGACACTTCGATTCCCGCTCTCATCGGGGTGTCCCTGTTCGGGGACGGCGCAGCCGCTGTGGTCGCTACCGGCGCCGATCGGACTGCACTGAGCCCCAATGCGAATCGCGGCCCGCGGGTCCTGGCGACCCGCAGCCGGGTGCTTCCGGCGACCGTCGACGTCATGGGATGGAACGTCGGTTCCGGCGGGTTCCAGCTCGTGATGACTCGCGACGTCCCCAAGATGGCCGATGAGTACCTACGTGATGAGGTGGACCACTTCCTCGCAGACCACGGCCTGTCCATCGCGGACATCTCGACATGGGTATGTCATCCCGGTGGTCCGAAGGTGCTCGATTCGATCGAGGACGCGATAGGCCTGCCGCCGGAAGCTTTGGTGCATAGCCGAAACTCCATGAGGGAGAACGGCAATATCTCGTCCGCGTCGGTGCTCGACGTCCTACGCCGAACGGTTGCCGAGCCTCCAGCTGAGGGAGCGTTCGGTGTGATGCTCGCGATGGGTCCGGGCTTCAGCTTCGAGCTGCTGCTGCTGCAGTGGTGAGGGGGAAACCATGTACTACTACTTGTTCATCCTCGCCGTCGGCCTTGAACGACTGGTCGAGCTGGTATTCGCCCGGCGAAACGCCGCATGGTCAATTGCCCAAGGGGGCAAAGAGTTCGGGCGCGATCACTACCCGGCGATGGTCAGCATGCACACGCTGCTGCTGGTTTCGTGCATCGTCGAAGTATGGGTCCAGCATCGGCCGTTCATCGGGTGGCTGGGATGGCCGATGGTTGGCGTCGTGGTGCTCAGCACCGTTGTCCGCTGGTGGTGCGTCGCAGTACTCGGCAAACACTGGAACCCACGGCTGATCGTGATCCCTGGCGCGCTACTAGTTCGGCGCGGACCGTACCGATGGTTGCATCACCCCAACTACACCGCGGTTGCGGCGGAGGTGGCAGCGCTGCCGCTGGTTCACTCAGCGTGGTTGACGGCGATGGTGTTCAGCATGGCCAATGCTCTGGTCCTCACCGTGCGGATTCGCGCGGAGAACGCAGCGCTGGGCTACGCCTGAGCGACCGCAAGGGTTTGAGGGTTGTCGGGGGCGGCGCGACCAGGACCGCGACGCCGGCCCCGGCGAACAGAAGGTCGGCGAGGATTTCCAGGATCGCCGTCACCCACGAAAACCACGTCACACGCGCGGCCGGCGCGGCGTTGATGAAACTGTCACTGAACGCTCCCCAGGTCGGTAGCAGATGGGCAGCGCTAAACCCCACGGCGCTGGCGAATCCGACCAGGATCGCGGCGTGGGGAGCCCACCGACTGCCTCGAAAGACCAGGACAACGGTTATGGCTGCCGCCGCGCCTTGAATCATCCCGGCAATCATCACCGCCGGGGGCACCACGTCCATGCCCCTGCGTAGGTGATCGGCGGTATGCACGGTCAGCGCAATCGCGAAAAATACTGCGGCCCAACGCAACCGCGAATCCCAGTCCGATCGGCCCGAACGGCGTTGTTCGGACATCTCGGTGGCCCCTTCCCGTGTCTAATCCGGGGACTACTACTACTACGTAGTGTAGTACTACGTAGTAGTAGTGTACAGGGCTTTGTTCCTGGCTATGGGTCAGCCCCCACACAAGTGCCTCGCCGTCCAGCTCGTTGGTTACGGTGCCTTCGGCCCGGATCTCGCCAAGGTATACGGCCGGATGCCGCTGCGGCTAGACGATCGTCTAGCGCAACAAAGGTGGGGGTTGGCCGAAATGATCGGGTCGCCTGGGCGCTGCGTTACATGGTGTGCGGCACAATTGATTTCGGATCAACTGGCTTCTGCGGGATCGGGTGCTTCGCCGAACCGGGCGAGCACAAGCGTTCCGGCAATTGCTACCACAAATCCCACGACTACCAGCCAACCGAGGCCGTCGCGGGCGCTGTCGCCCAGCCACACCACCCCGACGAGCGCGGGCGCGATCGTTTCACCGACAACCATCGCGGCCACGGTTGTGGTCACAGACCCGTGTTGTAATGCCGATGTGAGCAATAGAAATCCGGCGGCCCCGCCCGCGGCCACCGCGTACAGGGCCGGGTTGGTGTAGAAAGCGCGTTTGGTGGGATCAATCTCGTCGAGCAGGCGCACGGCGACCTCGACGACGCCGAAGCCGGTGCCGGCACCGAAGCCCAGGGCAAGTGCGCGCACGCGGTCGGCCAATCGGCCGGCGACGGTACCGGCGATGAATACTGCCGCAACCACGCCTAGCAGCCCCCAGCCGAGTCCGGCCGGGGCACGCCGAAAGTGCCCGGGTCCGGCGGCGCTCGCGAGCACGGCGAGGCTCACGCAAACCACGCCCACGGCCGTCCACTCAGCGGCTGAAAGCCGCGCCTTCAGCACCCACGCGGACACGATTCCGGTGACGGCGATCGAGGCGGCCAAGGCCGCGGCGACGACGTAGATCGGCACCAAGCGCAGTGCCGCTACCTGTAGCAGAAAACCGAGGCCGTCAAGGCCGATGCCAGCGAGATACTGCCACTGCCGACCGGCGCGCAACACCAGTCCAGGGTCGACGCCCGAGCCGCTACCGGCTCCCACCGATCGTGTCGCAACGGCCTGCAATACCGTGGCTGTGCCGTAGCACACCGAGCATCCAAGCGCGAGCAGGAAGCCGATCAGCACGGACCGACAATACGAGACATCAGCACGCCGTGCTGTGTGCGAAGGCCTGGGTGTGCGAGGGCGACAGGGCCTACATGAAGGGATCAAGATGAGCGGCATTACGGGCAAAGTCGTGGCCATCACTGGGGCAAGTAGCGGGATCGGCGAGGCGACCGCACGTCTGCTGGCCGACGGCGGTGCGAAGGTAGTCCTCGGCGCGCGCCGAACGGAGCGCCTCGACGACATCGCGCGTGAGATACGCGACGGTGGGGGAACGGCCATCACGTGTCGGACCGACGTCGCCCGCAGGGCGGATGTTGAGGGGCTCGTCGGCATGGCAACCGATGAGTTCGATCACCTCGATGTGCTGGTGAGCAATGCCGGCATCAGCAAGATCGGGCCGATATCGGATCTGGACGTCGACGGGTGGTCGGCGATGATCGACGTCAATCTGCGCGGGGTGCTGCACGGCATCGCCGCGGCGCTACCGGTGTTTCGCCGCCAGGGCTGGGGCCACTTCGTGACGACGGTGTCCACGGCCGGGCTCCAGATCGTGCCCACCATGGCGGTGTACGCGGCCACCAAAAACGCTGTCCGCACGCTGATGGAGGGTCTGCGCCAAGAGTCGACCGACGGCGTCGTGCGAACCACGTCGATATCGCCGGGATTCGTTGATACCCAACTTGACAGCTCCATCGACGACTTGGCAATCCGCGAGGAGATCCGACGCTCCATGAACGACTTTGGTCTCCCGCCGGCCGCGGTCGCACGGGCCATCGTGTTCGCCATCGAACAGCCTCACGACGTGGAAATCGGTGACATCACGATCCGTCCAACTGTCCAGGGCTAGCCTCGGCGTGTCGCACCGCGGCGGACGGTCGACATCGCGGATAGAGGTAATGCAGCACAAGAGCGGTGACCACCCCGTATCCGAAATGCGGAATCAGATCGCTGATCCACCCGACAATGCCCCAGGTCCGTGGGTCGGTCACCCCAAGCACGGTCATCGGTCCGTTGGTCCCAATCAGCGCGATGGCCGTGGCGACCAAAGTGGCCACGAGTAGCCCCGGCCGCCAGCCCAGCGCGTAGGCCAACCCGAGAATCATGCCGATGCCAATGCCGGCTGCATACCCGGTGAGCGCGCCGAGACCTGAGATTCGGTTGGCCAGGACGTCGCCGGTCCCCGGAACCGTCAGGCCAAAAAGCCTCGCCATGGCTTCGACGGTCCTTTCGGGTGTGGTGCTCGTCGGTCGTCCCCGCACCACGATGTCCAGGTAGCTGATCACGTTGAGCGCGCTGGTGCCGGCGGCGCCGGCGGCCGCACCGCGCAACAATCCCGACCAAACCCGGGCCATGGGTGTGCTTTTCATTGCGACTGCCTCCTGTGCTAGCCGGCCAGCGTGATGTGTATTCGGCGATGGTAAGGGCGGAATCGATCGGGACGGTTCCGTCACAATTGCAGATTTCTGCGAATCGCGTGAACGGCCTTGGCGGTTCACGGTCCACATAGCGGCACCGGCCCTTCGCCCTGGGTGACAGACTTGGATGCCAACTCCCACCGAAAGAAGGGGGCATATGCCGAAGACGATGCAGGCGACAGGCGCCGAGTCATCACGTCCCGGCAATGCGGCCGAATACCACGCATTCCTGTCCTATGCCCATCGCGATCGTCAAGTCACGACCGCGATCCAGAAAGGCCTGCACCAGATTGGGCGGCGCTTCGGGCAGTTACGTGCACTGCGGGTGTTTCGCGATGACACCAACCTGGAGGCCAGCCCCGACCTATGGGGCAAGATCACCGACGCGCTGGACCGCTCCGACTACATGATCGTGGTGCTGTCTCCTCAGGCGGCCGCTTCGCACTGGGTTAACAAGGAAGTCAGCTACTGGCTCGAACACCGCGGGTACGAGCGACTGATGCTGGTGGTCGCGGCAGGCCGCATACAGTGGGACGGCGAAAACGCGAGGTTCGACCCCCTGCTGTCCGACGCCGTTCCTGCGGCACTGACCGAGCCCAAAGTGCTGCCGGCGGAACCTTTGTATATCAACGTCAGCGACGACACCCCCTGGGATCTGGGCGACTTAGCGTTCCGCAACAAAGTCACCGCGCTGGCCGCACCCATCCACGGCAAGCCCAAGGACGAATTGGCCAGCGATGATCTGCGCGAGCAACGGCGCTTCCGGCGCCTGCGCGCGGCGGCGGTTGCAGGACTCGCCGTACTCACCGTGATCGCACTCGTGGCATGCACATTCGCCGTCATAAAGGCCCGGGAAGCCATGCGGCAGCGGCAAGAAGCGATGCAACAGCGTGACGAGGCAATCGCTTCGCGGCTCAATAAAGAGGCCGCTGACATGCTCACTTGGGCCAACCAGGGCGGCGACGTGCGTGCTTTTCACGAGCTGCTCGCCGCCCGCAGGCTGATGCGAAACCCGGACGACGGTGCGCTTCTTCACGCTGTGGCCACGCGTGCGACGACGCAACGCATTATTGATGTCGGCTCTACCGTTTTCACGGTCGCATACAGTCCCGACGGCCACCGCATCGCCACAGGTGACGCTTGTGGTGTCCGGTTGTGGAACGCCGACACCGGTCAACCCATCGGGGAACCGCTCGTGGGACACACCAGCAACATGACGAGTGTCACCTTCAGCCCGGATGGGCACCGGCTAGCCAGTGCAAACTGGGACGGCTCGGTGAGGTTGTGGAACGCCGACACCGGGCAAGCCCTCGGGGATCCGCTGAAAGGGTCTCCGGGCGCGGTGCATGGCGTCGCCTTCAGTCCCGATGGACACCGCCTCGCCTCCGCGGGTGACGACGGCACCGTGTGGTTGTGGAACGCCGACACAGAGCAACCGCTGTTACCTCCGGTCAAGGGGCACGCCGGGCCCGTGCGAGCGGTGGCGTTTAGCCCCGACGGGCACCGCCTGGCCAGCGCCGGCCTCGATGACACCGTGAGGTTATGGAATGCCGACACCGGCCAACCGATCGGCAGCCCCTTGCGAGGACACACCAGCGGGGTGCTGACCGTCGCGTTCAGCCCGGATGGCCACCGGCTGGCCAGCGGAGGGGACGACTGGTCGGTACGGGTGTGGAATGCCGACAGTGCTCAGCAGATCGGTGTAGCGCACATAGACGGCGCCGCAGTATTTGATGTGGCGTTCAGCCCCGATGGACAACGCATAGCGAGCGCCAGTGCCGACGCGACAGTGAGGTTGTGGGACTCGGCTACGGTGAAGGCGCTGGGACCTCCGCTCGCCGGTCACTTCACGCAGGTCATGGCGCTGGCGTTCAGTCCTGACGGGTATCACCTCGCGAGCGTTTCGCGTGACCACACGCTCCGGTTGTGGAACGTGAACCGCATCATCGGGCATGGCGACGCGGTCAACGGTGTCGCATTCAGCCCCGATGGACACCGCCTGGCCACCGCCAACCGGGACGAAACCGTGCGATTGTGGGACGCTGACACGGGCCAGCCGCTGCTGCCGCCACTAGCCGGACACCGTGGCGCTGTGCAGAGTGTGGCGTTCAGCCCTGATGAGCACACCCTGGCCAGCGGCGGTCAGGACGGCGCGGTGCTGGTGTGGAATGCCGATACCGGCCAGCCGCTTTTGCCGCCGCTGCTCGGACATACCGGCGCCGTCACGAGTGTGGCCTTTAGCAGCGACGGTCATCGCCTTGTCAGCGGTGGCAACGACCACACAGTGCGGGTGTGGAATGCCGATACCGGCCAGGCGCTTTTGCCGCCGCTGCTCGGACACACCGACATCGTCAACAGTGTCGCGTTCAGTCCCGATGGACACCGCCTTGCGAGCGGCGGTCGGGACGAAACCGTGAGGTTGTGGAACGCCGACACCGGCGAACCGTTGGGTGGCCCGCTAAGCGGACACATCGAGTCGGTCACGAGCGTCGCGTTCAGCCCCGACGGTCACCGCCTTGTCAGCGGAAGCCTTGATCAGAACTTGCAGGTGTGGAACGTCGATACGGCCCAACCGATCGGCAATCCGATCACCGGGCACATGGCGTCCGTTCGGAGTGTCGCGTTCAGCCCGGACGGACAGTACATCGTCTCAGGCGGCCAAGACCGCACGGTGCGGTTGTGGAACGCGAGCACTCAACGACCGGTCATGCAGCCAATCGAGGCAAGCTCCGCCGCGATCACTGCCGTGTCCTTCAGCCCCGATGGGAGTCGTATCGCAAGCGCCGGCGACGACACCACCATCGAGTTGTGGCCGACTATCGCGGCACCTGAGATGCTGTGTAAAAAACTCGAGGCCAACATGAGCCACCAACAATGGCGAGAGTGGGTATCGCCCAGGATGGCCTACATCGCTACATGTCCGGGACTGCCGATCGCACCCGACTAGCTCCGTCACGAACGAGGCTCAGACGCACCCACTGACGCTGACGCGCCGGCCGACATTAGCGCACACATTGACATGTGGCGGCGGTGGCGGGGGAGGTGGATAGTCCTCCGGCATGGGGGCGTAGGCGACAGGTGGCGGAACGTAGGGAGCGACCGCGTCGGCCACGTTGGCGCACCCGCTGACCGAAACGCGCCTACCGGCGTTGACGCATACGTCCGCACCCGCCACGCCGGAAGGCTGAATCGCGGCGAACACTTCGGGGACAGCGGTAAACGCAAGTACCCCAACAGCAAATGCGGCCCATGCCCGCCTCCTGGGACTCATCGCGATCTCCTTGCTGCTGCCCGGGTTCCCGCCAACCGGTGTGTGGGCGTGAGCGAAGTATATCGGCGCTCGTCGTGACGATGGCCCTGTTTGGTGTCGATCGCTTCCCGAGCTGCGCCGCGCTTCGCGGGGTTGGAACCGCGGCGCCGCCGGGCGCCAGGTGTGCACCGGATGCGACGACAGCATGTTGGCCAGCCAGGGGAAGAACCCGCGTTCCGAGTTGGCCCGGTCGGCCATGGCGTCGAAGTCCACCGACCTGAGCAGATACTTTCCGGCGCTGAGCACACCGATCGCCCGGCGGGCGCCCTCGGGCCAAAACGCGTACCCGTGATTGTCGGCGGTGTATTCCATCGACCGTTGCAGCGCCTTGCCCAAGAACGGGATCCGCATGGGCAGCTGCAACAGCCGGCGCCAGTAGGAGGCGTGCCCCGCCGCGATGTGACCCACCTCGTGGCCGATGACGAACGCCAGCGCCTCGGGATCGCGGGCTTGGCCGCCGATCTCGAACAAGTCGCTGTAGACCACCACATACTTCGTCGGCCGCTCCTGCACGATTCTGCATAATTTCTTGGCGGCCCGCGGTCGAGTCCGCCCTGAGCCTAACGACGGTTCGGTTTCCTATCATTTGGTCATGAGCGTCGGTGGGCCGGATACCCTAAAAACCCTGGATACCCTGGACACCGTGGTATCGCCGGCATTCACCGCGCAAGACACGGCCCGCTTCCGCGCCGCGGGCTGGTGGTCGGACTCGACGCTGTCGGACGCGGTACGCCGAAACGCCGCACAGTCACCCGACCGCGCCGCCTATGTCGATCATCCCGGCATGGCACTGACCTGGCGTGAATTCGACCATGCCGCCAGCGCTCTGGCCGAACAGCTGGCCGGTGTCGGCGTGGCGCCCGGTGATCGGGTTGGGGTGTGGCACGGCGACTCGGCCGCCATCCACGTGCTGTTCGTCGCAATCGAACGCTGCGGCGCGGTCGTCGTCGGCATCGGCGCTCGCGCTGGAACCCGTGAGGTCGCACAGATACTGCGCAGTTCGCGGCCGAAGTTTCTGATCAGCGATCAGCAGCGCTTCGATGTTGCCACGCAGGCCGCGGCGGGCGGGGACGCCGACGCGCTGGTGTCGTTGCTGACCATGGGTCACGAAGCCGACGCGCTGCGCCTGAACACCGGCGCGGAGCCCAAGACGGTCGGGGTCGAGTCGCAACTGGGCGCCGACGATGTCTTCCTGATCAATTCCACTTCCGGGACCACGGGGCTGCCCAAGTGCGTCGTGCACACCCAGAACCGTTGGTACTACTTTCACCAGAAAGCCGTCGCCAACGGGCTACTGACATCGGATGACATCTTTTTGCCCGTCATACCAATGCCTTTCGGTTTCGGAATATGGACCAGCCACACCACTCCGATCTACCTGGACGCGACTTCGGTGATCCTGCCGCGGTTCACCACCAGGGCGACGTGCGAGGCTATAGTTCGCCACAAGGCCACCGTGTTGTGTTGTGTCAGTACGCAATTGACGATGCTGATGGCCGACTCCGCGTGCCGCGAATACGACTTGAGCTCGCTGCGTGTGGTCTTCGCCGGCGGCGAGGCGTTGCCGTACCGGCCCGCCGCCGAGTTCGAGGAACTCACCGGCGCCAAGATTCTGCAGTTCTACGGCTCGAATGAAACCGGCCTGCTCAGTGCGACCACGTTAGACGACCCATTGCCACGACGCCTCCGCACCGGCGGCCGGATTGTCCCGGAAATGTCGGTGCGGCTCTTCGACGGCGATCAGGACGTCACCGACAGGGGACACGGCCAGCCCGCGTGCCGAGGTCCGGCGACCAGTCTCGGGTACCTCGGCGGCACCGACCACGACAAGCTGTTCACCCGTGACGGGTGGATGCGGATGGGTGACATCTGCGAGATCGATGCGGAGGGCTATCTGAGCGTCACCGGCCGCGCATCCGATTTCATCTTGCGGGGTGGCAAGAACATCAGCGCGACGCAGGTCGAGGATGCCGTCACAACCCACCCGATGATCGCGGTCGCGGCAGCAGTGGCAATGCCTGATCCGGTGTTCGGCGAAAAGGTCTGTGTCTATACCGAACTCGCTGATTCTCAGACCATCGACCTGCCTGAGCTCGTCGAGCATCTATTGGCACTGGGAGTTTCCAAGGAACTGCTGCCCGAACGACTCATCGTGGTCGGCGAACTGCCCCGATCGTCCGGTGGAAAGATCGCTAAAGGGAAGCTCCGCGACGATATTCGAATCAGGATGGAGGCCAATCATGAACTCTCCTAACCCGCGGCGCGGCGGCCTGGAGGTGTGGGCTCCATCGGTGGTGCCCCCGATCGGAGTCGAACTCTCCAGCGAGCAGGCGCTCGCCGTGGCCTTCCGCCACCTCGCCGCCATCGGGTTCGCAGAGAATATGGCCGGACACATCACCTGGCAGCTCGATGGTCAAACGGACATGTTGGTCAATCCGTGGGGGCTGTGGTGGGCCGAACTCACCGCATCGGATATCTGCGCGGTAGACAGCGAGGCGCGGGTGGTGCGCGGTCGTTGGGACGTCACGCCGGCGATACACATCCATACCGAACTGCACCGCGTCCGCGACGACGCCCGGGTGGTCATCCACAATCACCCGTATTACGTGTGCGTGCTTGCCGCGCTGGGCAGGCTGCCCGAGTTGGTGCATCAGACCGGTTCATTGTTCCTAGACGACTTCTGCCTGGTTGACACCTACGACGGTGAAATCGACAGCCCCGCCCGCGCGGCAGATCTCGCGGCACACATCGGAGGCGCCAACCTGACGATTCTGGCTAACCATGGCGTCATCGCAACCGGTCGCAACCTGGCCGAAGCCGTCTACCGGGCGGCATCGATCGAGCGGGTATGCAAGCTGGCCTATGACGTCATGCTCACCGGCAAGGAGCCGGTGAAGATGAACTGGTCGGACATGGCAGGCATGCAGCGATCGCTCATTGAGCGGGCCGCCGACGTGTACTGGGCGGGTGCAGCGCGGATGACCATCAAAGCTGATCCCGATGTGCTCACCTGAACCGCCAGCAGACGCAAACGCACCCCAATTCGTGACGAATTGGGCGCTTTTGCGTCTGCTCGCGCCATCGTAAGGAGATTGCCCAAGATGAAATCGATCGATGAGCTGGCCGCCAACCTGAGCTTCACCACCGCCAAGACCGGTGCGGAGCGGTCGGTCACGTTTCTGCCTGACCCGCCGCGCGCGCAACGCCGCTACACGGTGATCTCGGTCGACGATCACATCGTCGAACCCCCGGATACCTTCACCGGACGGCTCCCACGCAAGTTCGCCGATCGCGCGCCGAAAGTCGTCGACAACGACTCGGGCGGACAGACGTGGGTCTATGACGGTCAGGAATTGCCCAATGTCGGGTTCAACGCCGTCGTCGGGCGGCCGGTGTCAGAGTATGGCTTCGAGCCGGTTCGATTCGATGAAATGCGCAGGGGCGCGTGGGATATCCATGAACGCGTCAAAGACATGGACCTCAACGGCATCTACGCATCGCTGAACTTTCCGTCTTTCCTGCCCGGGTTCGCCGGCCAGCGGCTGCAGCAGGTGACCACGGATCGGGACCTGGCATTGGCCTCGGTCCGGGCATGGAACGACTGGCACCTCGAGGCTTGGGCGGGGCCATATCCCGACCGGATCATTCCCTGCCAGTTGCCATGGCTGCTGGACCCCGAACTCGGCGCCAAGATGATCCACGAGAACGCGGAGCGCGGATTTCATGCCGTGACGTTCAGCGAGAACCCAGCGATGTTGGGATTGCCGAGTATTCACTCAGACCACTGGGATCCGATGATGGCGGCATGTGCACAGACGGGCACGGTCGTGAATCTGCACATCGGGTCGTCGGGTTCCTCGCCGTCCACCACCGAGGACGCGCCGCCGGATGTACAGGGTGTGCTGTTCTTCGCCTATGCCATCTCGGCGGCCGTCGACTGGTTGTACTCCGGCCTGCCCAGCAGGTTCCCTGATCTCAAGATCTGCTTGTCGGAAGGCGGAATCGGCTGGGTGGCCGGGTTGCTGGATCGCCTCGACCATATGCTCAGCTATCACGCGATGTATGGCACCTGGCAAGCGTTGGGCGAGAGTTTAACTCCCGCAGAGGTTTTCACGCGCAACTTCTGGTTCTGCGCGGTAGAGGACAAGTCGTCGTTCGTGCAGCGCGACCGTATTGGTGTGGACAACATCATGGTGGAAGCCGATTACCCGCATTGTGACTCGACCTGGCCGCACACCCAACGAACGATCCACGAACAAATCGGTGATCTGCCACAGGACGTGATTCGCAAGATCAGCTGGGAGAACGCTTCACGCTTGTATCGGCACCCGGTGCCGGTCGAGGTACAGCGGGATCCCGAGGCGTTCTGACGGCCTGCGTGCCAGCCCGCTGCGGGCATGAGCACTCGCTGGATTTGTTCAGCGCCATCTCAACCCGGGCTGAGTATTGGTACGACGAGGGCGACGATACCGATGGTGGCAACTCCGTCGGCGTGGTCAGGGATGCTCCGGGCGGACTAACGCTGCGGCGCGATTCGCCTGCCTGCGGGGACCTCGGTGCCACCGGTGAGGTGGTCTCCGGCGGTGCCGGTGCCGATGACGAAGTCGCCGACGACTGGGAACTGTCTATCAGGCATGCCGACGGCGCCACCATCCAGTCCATGAATTGCCAGGCGGCGGCCATGAGAGTGACAAGCAGCAGAACCGTAGTGATGCCGTGGGCGAACAAGTGGCGGAATCCGGATGGGAGTTGCAGTGAACCATCGGTACCGGCAAGCGTTCTGAACGTGACTTTTCCCATCGAGGCAGCGCTCCTTTCGACGTCCCGGCGTCAGCCCCCACAACGTGCTCGATAGGTGTTCGGAGCAGAGCCCGACTCGGATGGCCAAAATTTTGAACCCGATCGGTGCGGGGGCGTTTCAGCGCGAGGCTTGACCTTCGAGGCGGATCGAAGGTTTACCGTCGAGCGGTGGCAGTGATGCGCATTTCGGAGTTATCGCGGCGATCCGGGGTTCCGGCGTCAACACTTCGGTACTACGAGGATGTTGGTCTGCTGCCGGCCACTAAACGCAGCCCCGCTGGCTATCGGCTCTACGACGACCATGCTCGTCAGCGGTTGATGTTCATCGAGGCTGGCAAACGGCTGAGACTGTCGCTGTCGTCAATCGGCGTTCTGCTGACCGTGTGGGAATCCGACACGTGCCGGTCCGTCAAGGGCCAGTTGCTGCCCGCTCTCGACGATCGCATCGCCGAGGCCGATTCGGCCATCGCCGATCTGCAAATGCTGCGCGACCAACTCGTCGCCGCACGGTCACACTTGGACGACTTGCCCGACCGTGACCAACCCTGCGTCCCCGACTGCACCTTTCTTGGCGACGATCAGGCGTTGTCTTGTTCGCTTGACGGCGACCAGTACCGAGACCGCGCAGAGCAATGGCAGCAGATATTGCAGGGCGGGGTGCGCTCGCTCGTACCGGGCGGAGCGCAGGTGACGTTGCCGAGCGAGCGTGCCACGGAGCTGGCCGCGTTGATCCTTGCCGAGCAGACCTGTTGCAGCTTCGTGAACTTCACGCTGCGGTTCGAAGGGTCGACGGTGGTAATGACGCTCACCGCTCCCGATCCTGCCCAGCGGATCATTTCGGACCTGACGGGCGGTGATGGCAGGGGCGAATCGTGATGACCGTTGTCCCACGGGCACACCACTGAGCACAATGCGCAAAAGCTCAAAATCGCTTGTTAAGCGGCTTGCGCGCACAAGGCAGACGCGACAACTGCCCGTCCGTATGTTCGAGCGAAACAAGGTGTCGGGATCCGCCCCGACATCGACACCGACAGGGGTCCACGATGTTCGCTCGCCCGAATCCGACGCCAACGTCCCTGCCCACCGCGAGGAACGGCGGCCTCGCCGTTCCGGCGGTGCCCCGGCGTGACTATGTCGAACGAACGATCATCACGAGTGACGGCGTGCGACTGGCGGTACGCGACTACGGGTCGGCCGGCGCCGCTAGCCACACCCTCGTTCTGCTCCACGGCCTTTGCCTGACAAAGTCGAGTTGGGCACTCCAGATCCGCGAGCTGCGGCACCGGTGGGGCCACAGACTACGGATCATCACCTACGACCACCGCGGCCACGGCGCTTCGACCGGCGGCGAAATGGGGACCTACCAGATCGACCGACTGGCCGCCGACCTCGCGGAGGTCCTCACCGTGCTGCGGGTCAGGGGTCCACTGAGCCTGGCGGGACATTCGATGGGCGGAATGACGGCGCTGGCATATTTCGCCCGTCCCACCGGCGACCGTCCAGTGGAACCACAAGGCCTCGTCCTGATCGCATCTGCGGCCGGTCGGCTCGCCGAGCGAGGACTCGGCCGGTTGCTCGCCACTCCCGCTACAGGGTGGCTGTTCGGTCTCGTTGGCCACCTGCCTCGACGCGCTGCGGACCAGGCCATCGAGGGTCTCACGCGGCCGGTCCGCGACGGCATAGTCCGATACTCTGGCCACGGCATCGCCGATGTCACAAAGTCGGCGATCCACACCATTTCGCTATCAACGGCAGCCGGCTTCCTGCCCAGCCTGAAGCGATACGACCAGTACAACACGCTTAAGTCCATCGCCGCCAAGACAATAGTCATCAGCGGCGGAGCGGACATGACGACCCCGGTCACCCACGCACGTGATCTAGCAGCCGCCATCCCGGGTGCTATTCATCTGCACCGACCCACCGCCGGGCACATGCTTCTCCAAGACGAATCGGACTTCGTCACCAACGCAATCGACTCCGTGATGGGCTTGCCCCGCCCGCCCCGGGCGGTGCGCGCACGAGTGCCGGGCAACGGTTCGCGCATCCGGCAACTCACTGCCGCTGTGTCTTGAGTGCGCCGAAATTGGCCTTTACCAATTGAAGTCGTACGAAGGTATGCGCGAGACTCACGCGCTCCGTCAGCGGCCGAGCGCCTTCGCGACCCGAAAGGTCTTCCGGGGTGGCCGCCCGGGCATCGTATGCGCTGCACCGTGCGAACGGGCGCAACGTCGCGGACTAACGTGACCACTTGATGCGGAGTTGGATCGATTAGCGCGGGGAGAGGCAATCGTGACGGCGG
>Ga0210389_10000513_pt1 | contig 35198 bp, 32 predicted proteins | sample IncBWH28OmetaG_FD_160127 | JGI IMG/M metagenome (GOLD analysis project Ga0210389, IMG submission 160127) | Forest soil microbial communities from Barre Woods Harvard Forest LTER site, Petersham, Massachusetts, United States - Inc-BW-H-28-O ... | reverse complement strand
GTGGCTACATTTTCGTAGGCCTTGCAGTCTTCGAACGGGCCAGGTCCGAAACCTTTTACCGAGGCGACGATAATCTTGGGGTTGATCGCGTGGATCTTCTCCCAAGTGAATCCCATTCGGTCCAGCACGCCGGGGGCGAAATTCTCGACAAGGACGTCGCAGATTTTGATGAGTTCCTCGAGTACTTGTTGGCCGTGCGGATTCTTTGTGTCCAGCGTGATCGAACGCTTGTTGCCGTTCATCATTGTGAAGTAAAGGCTGTCAACATTCGGAATGTCGCGCAGTTGGGAGCGCGTGATGTCGCCGGTCTCCGGACGTTCGATCTTGATCACGTCGGCGCCGAACCACGCGAGAAGCTGGGTACAAACCGGTCCGGCTTGGACGTGGGTAAAGTCGATGATTTTTATACCTTCGAGTGCTTTAGTCATCTTGGTCCTCTTCTTTTTCAGGTGATCTCGAACTGAGCCTGAGGGCTGTTCGGACTTCCCCAATCTCCAATATCCTTAGGCCGTCTTTGTCAGTTCTGATGACCGCGGGGCGCGATTAAGCTCTAGTCGCTGGTCTACGGCCGAAACAGTCGCGTCGAGCACTGAATTCGCCATGCCGAATTGCGCGGCGATCTTTTGGACTAAGCGGTCCACGCGTTCGATATTTGCGGCACCGGCGAACAAGGCTCGCGCGGCGGACGAAGGCTTCGTCAGTCCAGACGCGGCGGCGGCATATTTTTCAAAAGGCACTAAGTCAGCCGGCGCGGCGCCGAGTTTGACGCACACCTCTTGCACCCAACCGTAGACGGCTCTGGACATCTCGATGTCCGAATGCACGGCTTCACGGATTGAGCGCGCGCCGTCCTTCTGCACGCAACGATAGTTTCCTGTGAGAAGCATCGCCCACTTGGCCGCGGGTACGAAAAGAGACCCGTAAACTTTCAGTTTCACCGGAACCTCGGTCGGACCTTCGGCAGTCGGAAAGCGTACGGCCTCGATGTCGGCCTCGAGCGACCGGAGCATGGTAGTATCGCTATCCTTCGAGAAGGCAGCCGCCTTAAAATTGGTCGGAAGCGTAACCTGCAGCAGGTTGAGCGCCTCGTCGGGCGGCCGGAAAGCCTGAGGATCCGGGCTGCACAGCGTCATGGCATCGGGATCGAAGCGGTCCCACACTTCCGGCGCCGCGTAGCAGTCGTACAGTGCGTCGACGTTGAGGCCAGGCATCCTGCGCAGAAAGGTCATCGGCGGCATGTTCATGATCGACATCGTCGGAAGCTTGCTGCGTGCTACGGTCGACATCAGATGGCGGACGCCCTCGGACGCATATTGAGGCTCCTGCATCGCAAGGACCACGAGATCGAATTTCTTGAGATCGACATTCACCGGAGTTTCGGCGTTGATGCTGCCGCTGAGATCACGAGATTTCACCTCGAGCAGGCTTGTCCGGCCACGTATGGGGAAGCGAACCGTGGTTCCTTCTCTGTTGATCAGATCTGCTTCGTGCGGAAGACATACGAGCGTTACCTGGTGTCCGGCCATCACAAGCTTGGTCGCGAGCAGCGACCCGTAGGAGGCTCCCAGAATTAATATCTTGAACTTGCGTGTCATCGGCAGTCCTTCTCGTTGCATACAATCTTTCGGTTGAAGGGTGCGCCTACTCGGCCTTCAGGTGTTTCGCGTAGTCCCGCGATCGCGCGACGTAGTCGTCCGCATTGTCAGTGATCTGCGTCACTTCTTCGTCAGTTAGCTCTCTGACGACTTTGCCCGGCACGCCGAGAATCAGTGAGCGATCCGGAAATCGCTTTCCCTCCGGTATGACGGATCCGGCTCCGACGATCGAATGCTTCCCGACGATGGCGTCGTTGAGCACCGTGGCATGGATGCCGATCAAGCTACCCTCGCCAATCGTGCACCCGTGCAGTACGGCTGCGTGACCCACGGTGACGTTTTTGCCGATCGACATCGGGTGACCCCGATCGACGTGGATTACTGCGCCATCCTGCACGTTGCTGCCGTCCTCGATCGTGATGAGATCTTTGTCACCACGGATGACCGCACTCGGCCATACGCTCACGTCGTTTCCGAGCCGGACCTGTCCGATCACAGTGGCGTTTGGAGCGATGAACGCCGTCGCCGATATCTTCGGGGAGTCTTCATTGAGACTGAATATGGCGATGCTCTGCTGCTTCTGTGGAACATGCTTGTTCATGATTGCAATTCCGCCTGTTTGCTGATTCCGCTGATCTGTAGTTTTGCTCATCGTGACTGCGAATTGATCTCTGCTTATTTGCGGAGCGGGTGAGAGCCGCACTTCGACGTCTGCCGTCAACCGTCGTCATGACGGATCAAAAAGCACACCAGGATTGAGGATGGCGCGGGGATCGAAGGTGTTCTTTGCGGCTTTCATAGCCGAACAGAATAGCTCGGGACGTTCCTTGTCGTACCAAGGGCGGTGATCTCGTCCGAGCGCATGGTGATGCGTAACCGTGCCACCGGCGTCGACCATCGCCTGCTCCGCGATCTTCTTGATCGCCATATACTGCTCAGGAATGCGCAATTTGTTGCCGTATGCGAACCAGGTGAAGTAAGGCGCTGGACCGTCGGGATAAATGTGCGTGAATCTGCACGTTACCGAGCCGGACCGACCTGTCACTTCGCGGATCGCACGATGCGTCTCCGACTTCACGTGCTCGCGGAGCTTCGCGAAGCGCTCCCATGTGATCGCGGTTTCCATCGTCTCACGCATGACGCCGCGCGCGATCGCGTATTCGCGCAGGTACGGACCGCGCAAGAACTTCTCACGCCAGCTCTTTGCACCGGAGTCCGCATCAGCGCCGCCGCCTAGGCTTGCCTCATCCCACGTTCCGCCGAAGTCCCCGCAGATCTCCAAGGCGCGCTTCATCCAGGCGTCGACCGGATGATCCGCGGATTCAAACCCGAGGACCAGGATGTCGTATGTGCCGTCGCTCGAGCCCGCGTAGGCGGCCTCTTCCCGTTCGACGAGACGCGCATTGGCAGGGTACAGCCCGGACTGGGAGATGCAGCGCGTCGCTTCGACCGCCTTATCGTAGTCCGCGAATCGAACGCTCGTCATCTGTCGGTATTTCGGTCGGCGATGAAGTCTCACCCACGCTTCGGTAATGATTCCCAGCGCGCCTTCGGATCCTAGGAACAGACGATCTGGATTCGGTCCCGAACCTGACACGGGAAAGCGGCGCGACTCGATATTCCCCGCCGGCGTGACGACCTTCATGCTCTCGATGTGATCGTCGATCTGGGTATAGACGGTCGCGAAATGTCCTGCCGCACGTGTCGCGATCCAGCCACCAAGCGAGGAGAATTCCCACGCTTGGAGGAAAAAGCGCAAAGTCAATCCGCTGGGCTTGAGTTGTTGCTCAAGGTGCGGACCGAGCACTCCGGCCTGAATACGCGCGGCCTGCGAAGCGTGGTCGATTTCCAAAACCTTGTTGAAATATTTCATGTCGATCGAGAGGGCACCGCGAAAGCGATCGTGCTCGGGAGGGTTTACGCCTCCGACGACGCTCGTCCCGCCGCCGTACGGTATGGCTGCCAGGCTATCGCCTTCGCACCAGCGAAATAGCTTGACGATATCATCTTCGGTGCGCGGATAAGCGACCGCGTCGGGGGGATTCCTGAATTCGCCGCGTACCGAATAAGCCACGTCGACACTGGACGCGCCGTAGGTATGATAAAGGCGGTCGTATTTGTCAGTCGTGCAAATGGCTTCAAGCGAAGCCGGCACGTTAACTCTGCAAGGGCGAAGATTGATCGAATCTTCACTTGGAAACGGAACAGCCGTGAATTCACTTACGCCTAAGAGGCGCGTCCAGGCCTTCTCAAATTCGGCGATCTCTTGCGGCGAGACCTCATCACCCTCGTGGCCCCAACCGTAAAACTTTCTCCGACGTTCCTGAGTTCCGCTGTGCATTTTCGTTAGCTCCGGGTTCGACATACCGACAGAGTTGTCTGTTGCCTCCAAAAGGCGCAATGAGGGATTTTCATAACCCTGCCTATGTCTGCACCATAGGCAGAACGGTAACTCGTCGAGGACTTGCGCCGTGCATTTTGATCTCACCGACTTGCGCCTGTTCGCCGCCGTAGTGGAGGAGGGCAGCATTTCCGCTGGCGCTTCACGCGCAGGCATCTCTCTTCCGTCGGCGAGCGCACGCATGAAAGGAATGGAGGAGATGCTCGGAACGGCTTTGCTGGAGCGACATCGTCGAGGCGTGCGCCCGACGCCCGCCGGTCATGCGTTGTTTCGCCACTCTCAGCTCGTCTTGGCACAGATGGAGCGACTACGCGGCGATCTGCGCGAGCATGCGCGCGGGGGCGTGCGGGGACACATCAGGTTGATATCGAATACCACTGCGCTGGAAGAATACCTGCCGGATGTTCTTGCCGGCTGGCTTGCGACCAATCCCGGCGTCGATATCGCACTGGAGGAACGCCTCAGTTACGAGATAGCTCCGGCTGTGGCGCAGGGCCATGCCGACATCGGCGTGCTGGTGTCTGCCGACTCGGCTGGCGTCGAGGGACTGGAGACCTTTCCCTTCTGCGTTGACAGGCTCGTCGTCATCGTGCCGCGCGGCCATGCGTTGGCGGGGCGGCGCAACATAGCATTCGCAGATCTGCTCGATGAGGAGTTTGTCGGCCTCGTGGCCGGCAGTGCGCTTGCCGAGCATCTCGCATGGCAATCAACGCGTCTTGGCCGATCTCTGGAACCGCGAATTCGGCTACGAGGACTGGATGCCGTTTGTCGCATGGTGGAGTCTGGTGTGGGGATTGCCGTCGTGCCGGAAACGGCCGCTACACGCTGTCGGCGAACCATGGCACTCAGTACGATCAGACTCACGGATACATGGGCAGAGCGGCAATTGATCGTTTGTGTACGCCGCAAGAAGGCGCTGCCAGCACATACGCGCCGATTGGTCGAGCACTTGGCCGGTACAGCCAAAACAGATGCGTGATTTGCGAAGCCGCATCGAAATAACTTCGGCTCCGACCGCGTGTTAGCCCGATGCCCGGCACAAGGCCGGGCATGACCACGCTGGAGCGCCGCTCTTCAGCATATCGGCGCGCCTCACCCGGCTACGGTCACCGCGCGCTGTGCCATCACCTTGATGAGATTGGCGCGATAGGCCGCCGATCCATGGATATCCGACAACAGCCCGTCGCTGGATATCGCGACGCCGTCGATCGCCGCCGCCGACCAGTTGGCCTTCAGGGCGGTCTCGATCGCAGGCACCCGCATCACGCCATCCTGCGACGCGCCGGTGGCGGCGACGCGAACATCGCCCGCCTTGGTCTTGACCGCGAACACGCCGGTCAGCGCGAAGCGCGAGGCCGGATGACGCATTTTCGAATACCCGGCCTTGGCCGGAATCGGAAACGCTACCTGCGTGATGATCTCACCGTCCGCCAGCGCCGTCGTGAACAGGCCTTTGAAAAAGTCATCGGCCGCGATCGAGCGCTTGTTGGTCTTCACGGTGGCGCCGAGCGCCAGCACCGCCGCCGGATAATCCGCCGCCGGGTCGTTGTTGGCGATCGATCCGCCGATGGTGCCGCGATAGCGCACCGCCGGATCGCCCAGCACCGAGGTGAGGTAGACGATCGCCGGAATCGCCTTTTTGACTTCGGCGCTGTTCAGGATGTCGTAATAGGTTGTTGCCGCCTTGATGGTCAGCGTATCGCCCGACAATTCGACCCCGACGAGATCCTTGATCCTGGCCAGATCGATCACGTCGGACGGCGCTGCCAGCCGCTGCTTCATGACCGGAAGCAGGGTCTGGCCGCCGGCCAGATATTTGGCTTCGGTGCCCTTGGCGAACAGCGCGGCCGCCTCGTCGATGCTGGAAGCGCGGTGATAGGTGGTCTGGTACATGGTGCGTTCCTTTATTCCTGGGGATCAACCGTGGATCGCGTGCCAGACGCGATCGGGCGATGCCGGCATTTCCAGCTTGTTGGATCCGATGGCGTCGGTGATGGCGTTGATGACGGCAGCGGCTGCGCCGATCGCGCCGGCCTCGCCGCAGCCTTTGACGCCGAGCGGATTGCCCGGACACAGTGTCGTGGTGTATTGCACCTTGAACGAGGGCAGATCCTCTGCGCGCGGCATGGCGTAATCCATGAAGCTCGCGGTCAACAACTGGCCGCTCTTGTCATAGACGCAGTTTTCCAGCAGCGCCTGGCCGATGCCCTGGGCAAGACCGCCATGGACCTGGCCTTCGACGATCATCGGATTGATCAGCCGCCCGAAATCATCAGCCGCGACGAAGTTGATGAAGTCGGTCTTGCCGGTGCCGGTGTCGACCTCGACCTCGCAGATGTAGGAGCCCGCCGGAAAGGTGAAGTTCGACGGATCGTAGAATGCGGTTTCCTTCAGGCCAGGCTCCATGCCGTCGGGCAAATTGTGCGCGGTATAGGCCGCCAGCGCGACCATCGGAAATGCGATCGACTTGTCGGTGCCGGTGACTTTGAATTCGCCATTCTCGATGACGATGTCGTCTTCCGAAGCCTCGAGTTGATGCGCTGCGATACGCTTGGCTTTCGCCTCCACTTTCTCCATCGCCTTGACGATGGCGGTCAACCCGACCGCGGCCGAGCGTGACCCGTAGGTGCCCATGCCGAACTGCACCTTGTCGGTGTCGCCATGGATAATCTGGACCTGGTTGACGGAGATGCCGAGCCGCTCGGCGACCACCTGGGCGAAGGAAGTCTCGTGGCCCTGGCCGTGGCTGTGCGAGCCGGTGAGGACTTCGATGGTGCCGACCGGATTGACCCGCACCTCGGCGGACTCCCACAGGCCGACGCCGGCGCCGAGACTGCCCACCGCTTTGGAGGGCGCGATGCCGCACGCTTCGATATAGCAGGATACGCCGATGCCGCGCAGCTTGCCTTCGGATTTGGCTTTCGCCTTGCGCGCGGGGAAGCCGGCATAGTCGATCGCCTTCGTCGCCGCGTCCAGCGAAGCGTTGAAGTCGCCGGTATCGTAGGCCATGATGACCGGCGTCTGATGCGGGAACTGGGTGATGAAGTTCTTGCGGCGCAACTCGGCCGGATCGACCTTCAACTGCCGCGCCGCGGTCTCCATCAGCCGTTCGACCACGAAGCTCGCCTCGGGCCGTCCGGCGCCGCGATAGGCATCGACCGGTGTGGTGTTGGTATAGACGCTGATCACTTCGGCGAAGATGTTGGGAATGTTGTACTGGCCCGACAGCAACGTCGCGTAGAGATAGGTCGGCACCGACGACGAGAACAGCGACATGTAGGCGCCGAGATTGGCGTAGGTCTTGACTCTGAGGCCGGTGATCTTGTTGTCCTTGTCAAAAGCCATCTCGGCCTTGGTCAGGTGGTCGCGGCCATGCGCGTCGGTGAGGAAGGCCTCGGTCCGGTCGCTGGTCCACTTCACCGGCCGGCCGGTGCGCTTGGAGGCCCACAGCGCCACCATTTCTTCCGGATAGATGAAGATCTTCGAGCCGAAGCCGCCGCCGACGTCCGGCGCGATCACCCGCAATTTGTGCTCCTGGGCGACGTTGTAGAACGCCGAAAGCACCAGGCGCGCCACATGCGGATTTTGCGACGTGGTGTAGAGCGTGAAGTGTTCCTCCGCCGCGTCATACTCTGCGATCGCCGCGCGCGGCTCCATCGCGTTCGGCACCAGGCGGTTGTTGGTGATGTCGAGCGCGACCACGTTGGCCGCACCCTTGAACGCAGCCTCCGTTGCCGCCTCGTCTCCGATGGTCCAGTCGTAAATCACGTTGCCGGGCGCTTCGGGGTGAAGTTGCGTCGCCCCGCTCGCCACGGCGTCGCGCATATCGATCACCGCCGGCAATTCCTCGTAATCGACCGCGACGGCTTCGGCGGCATCGCGGGCCTGATTGCGGGTCTCGGCGATCACCACCGCGACGGCCTGGCCGACAAAGCGCACGGTATCGGGGGCCATCGCCGGCCACGCCCCCATCTTCATCGGCGAGCCGTCCTTGGAATGGATCATCCAGCCGCAGATCAGATTGCCGATCTTGTCATCGACGATCTGCCGCCCGGTCAGCACGTCCACCACGCCAGGCATCTTCATCGCCTCGGACGAGTCGATGCCCTTGACCTTGGCGTGGGCATGCGGACTGCGGACGAACGCGGCATACGTCATGCCGTGCAGGCGGATGTCATCTACATAGCGGCCCTTGCCGGTGATGAAGCGCTTGTCTTCCTTGCGAGCGACCCGTGCGCCGATGCCTTCGATTCCCATGGTGTGATCTCCCTGTCTCTGTCCGGGCGCGAGAATTTGACTGCACGCCTTACGGCTATCTGGCTTCTTCTCTGGTCTGCAGACTGCGGCCGATACCGATCCTCGCCGGTATCGAGGCCGGGTCGCAGAAATGCTACTCGGCAGCCTGCGCGACGTTCATGCGGCCGGCGGCGTCGAGCACCGATTTGACGATGTTATGATAGCCGGTGCAGCGGCAGATATTGCCCTCTAGCTCCTGGCGCAGCGTCGCCTCATCGAGATCAGGACCATGGCGGTTGACGATATCGATCGACGCCATGATCATGCCCGGCGTACAATAACCGCATTGTAACCCGTGATTGTCGCGGAAGGCCGCTTGCATCGGATGCAGCTCGTCGCCCTTCGCGATCCCCTCGATGGTCGTGACACTGGAACCGTTGGCCTGTCCCACCAGTACCGTGCAGGATTTCACCGACCGTCCGTCGATATGAACCGTGCAGGCGCCGCATTGGCTGGTATCGCAGCCGATGTGAGTTCCGGTCAGTCCCAGGTGATCGCGCAACAGGTGCACCAGCAGCGTCCGGTCTTCGACCTCTGCCGAAATTGGTTTGCCGTTCACCGTCAGTTTGATGTTGGACACGCTCGATCCTCCCAAGGTTTTTATTAGTCTGGCTCGAATAAGATCACGACAACAACGCATTTGTAATCGCTATCTTCGTAGTAAATAGACCCTGGTCTAATCGCTTGATTCATTTGGAAAACTTTTGCGATGCGCGCGTCCTGGCAGTCAGCCGCACGGCGATCGGCGGCCCTGACCTCGCATTGGTTGGGCTCGGCGCATGAATCAACGGCCTACGCTGGGCGTTCCCCGATTTGGCCCGGCCCGAGAGGCTCCTCCCTCGGTTTGCGGTTCGATCGTCGCCCGCGGGCCGGACGTTGCTCCAGGTTCGTTCTACTCCCTAGCCATAGCAGAAACCGCCGGTTTGAGCTGCACGGGAATGTTTTTGAGGATCGATTGTCCGACCACGGCTTCGACTGAGCAACAGCCCGTCGTCGCTTGCCGTGTTGCTCGGCTCCAATTCCGCGAGCGCGGCTCGCGATCAAGCTGGTGAACGCATAGGGGCCGTGCGGGTTGATTGCGAACGCGAACTAACACGAGAGCAATTGGCAAATTTTCGATTGGGAGTTACCGTTGTCAACTCAGGAATGTATGATTACGCTTTACCCTTGTTAGGGACGGTCTTTCGATCGGCCGCGCGCACATGCCCAAGTTCCTTCGCATCGGAGTGCATCAGTCGAACGTTTCCGGATACACGTCAAAGGCATGGTGCGTTCGACGGGTTGGCTCGACGGTTTTCCTGAAATGGGGCGCCGTGGAGGTCCATGGCGTCGGAGATGGCCGAAAGGTTTACTGGTCGCTTCCACCGCGGGATAAGACAATTCGTTGCGGCACGGTGCAGCGTGCCAAAGACTATGCAAAAAACGCAATCGCGCGGCGACGCAACCATCGCTATGAACCGCTGGTTGGAAATATTGCGATCCGGCGCCGAACCGCCGATCGCGGCGCTGAGCTGGAACCAGCGATCGCCACGATCCTGTTTGTCGATATCGTCCGGTCCACCGAGAAGGCCGCGCGGCTCGGCGATTCGCGTTGGGCGCAGGTGATGAATCACTATTACGCCGCCGCCCGTAGAGAGCTGAAGACTTTGCGCGGAAAAGAAGTGGTGACGACCGGGGACGGACTGCTGGCGACATTCGGCACGCCGGCTGCCGGGGTCCGTTGCGCGACCGCAATCCGCGAGGCAGTGCGCACGCTGGGGCTGGAGATGAGGGCGGGGCTGCACGCGGGCGAATACAAGGTGAGCGGGGCAGAGGTGTTCGGTCTCGCGTTTCACATCGGCGCGCGCGTCGCCGCGAAAGCGCGGGCCGGCGAAGTCCTGGTCTCGAGCGCGGTCAAGGATCTGATGTCGCAGTCTGGAATCCGCTTTAGGGATCGCGGCCTCCACCAGCTCAAAGGCGTGCCGGAGCGATGGCGCCTGTACCGGGTCGAACATTAAGGTGTTCTGCCGGCATGCGGCTGCCGTTGCACCTTCAAATGATGGCCGACTGCATTATCGAATGATCTGACGCCTGGATCGAACAAAATCCGTCACGGAATTATCTTTATTTCAGGAGGTGAGGCGGGTTGTCGGATTTCTTCTTGGCCACTGGCGCTCTGATATCTGTTATAGATCCAATCCGTCTGATCTCGGCGCCCGCGATAGTAATTACATTGCTGATCTATGCCATTATCAGCCGCGGGCCCTATCTTCGACCATTCGTAAATTCCGCGCCGATGCGCTATTCGCCACGCTCCGGACCGCCGCTCAAATCGGTCCCGATAACGTCCCCCAATGAGAACATCCTCGCCCGGACGCGCTTGAGAAAACGATGACCATCCTTTTGGACCGACGCGGTGATAAGCCAAAAAGTAGGCTTCGGTATGCGCAATATCCCCATCCCTGACGAGATCAACGGAAACGTTGCTGATATGGTGTTGGGTATGGTCAAGTTCTGCCACCAGCGTCATCGCATCTTGCAAAAATCTTGCGAAAATCCATGAAATTTTCCGTGGTCATGGACGGAATCAGCGTGAAAGCAGCTTAAGGCCATATCCAGATCCATCCGATCAAACCCTCTGGCATACCGAAAAATCGTCTCCGAAATTTCAGCCCTGGAAAGTAGGGCATCTACCGTATTCATGGTCTTTTCCTCGTTTTTTTCTCAAAGAGCCGGCCCGGAGAATCTGGACGGTAGGTCCGGTCGGGCCGCGAGAGGTAGGTCGACGCAACATCGAAGCCATCCTTGGCGAGGCGCAAGGCGATCGCCGCACCGATACCTCGCGACACGCCGAAGACGATGGCAACTTTGGTGCTCATGGGACGAGCAGCAGTTTACCGGTGGTCTTGCGGCTCTCCATGTCGGCATGGGCCTTCGCCGCATTCGCCAACCGATACTCGCCCCCGATCCGGACCTTGAGCTTCCCTTTCGCGATCGAGTCGAATAGTTGCGCAGAACGCGCACGAAACAGTTCGGGCGTATGGATATGGTCGCGGAACACCGCAAAGCCGATCTTAATGCTTTTCGGCAGCTTCATGATGTTGAGTAGTCCCGGACCTCCAAGAACCGGGCCATACCAGCAGAACGTGCCCGACGGGCGCAGCACGTCGAGCGATCCTTGAAAGCTCGTCGGCCCGGAGCCGTCATAGACGACATGCACACCTTCGCCACGGGTCAGACACAGGGCCTCCTCGGCGAACCGACCCTCGGTATCGACAATCACTTGATCAGCGCCGGCGTCCTTGGCAACGGCGATCTTCTCCTCCGAGGAGACACGCCCGATGACATGACCGCCTCGCAGCTTGATGATCTGGGTCAGCAGCAGTCCCACGCCACCCGCCGCCGCGTGGACGAAGGCGATATCGCCGGATTGCACTGGATAGAAGTCGGTCGCGAAGTGGCTGGCGGTCAGCCCCTGCATCATCACCGACGCCGCGGTGCGGTCGTCGATCGCGTCGGGAACCTTCACCAGGGACGTGGCCGGGATGGCGATCCGCTCTGCATAGCTGCCGGGCGCGTAAACCCAGGCGACGCGGTGACCGGGTTCGATATCTTCGACACCATCTCCCACCGCAAGGACACGGCCCACTCCCTCGACGCCCAGAACCTTAGGGTTGGGAACGTCGGTCCCAAGCGTGCCACGGCGTACACCGATATCCATGAAGTTGACGCCGGCAACGGCAACCTCGACCAATGCCTGACCTGGCCCCGTCACCGGATCGGGGCACTCGACGTGTTCCAGTGTCTCGCAGCCGCCGGCGCTGTTTATCACGATAGCTTTCATCGACTTTCCAATATTGAATAATCGTTCCATAATTAGCCAAAAAAGGGCTATCGCAGCGCCCTCAGCGCCATGTCGGCCAGGCTGGTCAGAGACGCACGGTCGGCGCCGCCGCGTCCGGCGACGCGGATGCCAGCGATGTTCGCAATCAGAAACTCGGCAACCGCTTCGGGGTTGAGATTGGACGCCACGTCACCTTCCCGCTGCGCGTCCCGGACACGGGCCGCCATGGCGTCGCGCAAGCTTCTTGCCAGCAGCGCGTTGATCTCCGTGAGGTCGGGGCGGGAGGCGCCGAACTCATAAATCGAACTGACGCCAAGACAAGGCTGATCGGCCGTCTCAACGACGCGACGCAGCATCGCGGTTATCCCGTCGATAGCACGCGCGCCGCTTCGAAGCCCGTCGAAATGGACAGCACATTCGCCCATCCCATAGCGACGCGCCGCCGAGCAATAGAGCTGCCACTTGTCGCCGAAGGCGGCGTAGAGGCTCTGTCGTCCGATCCCCATCGCATCGACGAGCATCTGGGCCGAGCTACCCTCGAACCCATGCTCGCGGAATACGCTGATCGCGCCATCAAGCGCCGTGTCCACATCGAATTCCCGTGGTCTGGCCATAGGACACAAATAGAATTTCAGGAATGATCGGTCAAGATACTTTTGGTAGTGCGCCTCCTCGTTCGCTAGGTGGTCCCGGAGTGAGGTGGTGCGGGTTAATTTTAAAGACAGAAGGATTCTTCGGCCTAGGCATCACAGATCATCTGATAGGGCGTTTCGCGAAATTACAAGCGGTGACGAAGGCCAGGACATGGGCCTTGAGGCTTTCGAGATCGTGGTCGTGGAAGGCATCATGACCATCGAGCTTCGCGATCTTCGATGGGCTATTGTTATATGACGCGGCTTTGCGCGCAAAACCGAATTTGTTGAGACGTTTCAATCTGATTTGCCCTGTCCAGTCCCATTTGAAAAAATTATTCGCTTTCGCCGTCGGGCAAATCATCTCTACAAGCCCGCCCGTCTCGTCTCACAAGAGGGGCGGCTCGCGATCGTCACGGACGTAGAGAACGGGATGCGGTGGACGCGCAGTGTCGCGAGACGAGCGGCGCTGATCCGCCTTCGCTAAAGCTTCGGCGGGACTGGTACCAAGACCGTCGAGATGGCTTTTGTGGAGACGGGCGCGGACGGCGAAGTCGTGTGGTCCTGACGCCCCGACGCTGGCGTCAAGCTGGCGACGATTGCTTCGGAAATCGCGCCGGCGATGGTGACAACAAGCCCGGCTCACCAAGGAGAGCGCGAAGGAAACCGTTAAAACCATTGCGCGGGGAATGCCGGGCGCTTCCGGTGTGACCGTGGTGACTAACGCGTGTGCTTTCTACACTACACACGCGGCTGCGGGCGCATCGAACGCCCGGCATTCCCTGCGCCCTCTGCTCAGAGGGACGTTACTTCGGATCACTCGGAGGCGATTTGCTTCGCGAGAACGCAGAATCTTGTCATTGCGAGCGCAGCGAAGCAATCCAGTCATGCCAAAGAATAAGTCCTGGATTGCTTCGTCGCTGACGCTCCTCGCAATGACGGTGTGAATTGGCTGTTTGACAATTGAATCGGCGATGCGGGCGTGTGCTCCCCCTCCAGGGGAGGGTGAGCGCTGCGCTAAATCCCCAGATACGCCGCCTGAACCTGCTTGTTGTTGGCAAGCTCCGCGCTGGTGCCGTGCATGATCACGTTGCCGCTTTCCAGCACATAGGCGCGCTGAACCAGCGACAGCGCGCGGCTGACATTCTGCTCCACCAGCAGGATCGCCGTGCCCATCTTGTGGATCTCGCCGATCTTCTCGAACGTCACGTCGGTCATGACGGGCGCTAGTCCCAGCGACGGCTCATCCAGCATCAGGAGGCGAGGCTTGAGCATCAGCCCGCGTCCGACCGCGAGCATCTGCTGTTCGCCGCCGCTCATGGTGCCGGCGAGTTGGTTGCGGCGTTCGGCCAGCCTTGGAAAGATGTTGTAGACCAGCTCTAACGTGCGGCTGCGTTCGGCCTTGGCCTTCGGCACATAGGCGCCGATCTCGAGATTTTCGTTTACCGTCATTTCCGGAAAGACCTGGCGTCCCTCCGGCACATGCGCGATGCCCAGTTCCGGAATCCGGTAGGGCGGAAACGATGCGAGATTTTGGCCATCGAGGGTGATGGTGCCGGAGGTCAGCTTCACGAGACCGGAAATCGCGCGCAGCGTCGTGCTCTTGCCGGCGCCGTTCGCGCCTAACAGGCCGACCGCTTGGCCGTCGCCGATCTCGATCGAGACATTCGAGATCGCGGGCACCGAGCCGTAACGGGCGCCGACATTTTCGAGTCTGAGCACTTATACGCCTCCCGCTGCCGGTGGATGCACGTAGGAGCCGAGATAGGCGCGGATCACTTCCGGATTTTCCACGATCTCCTTGGGCGCGCCTTCGGCGATCTTCTGTCCGTGATCGAGCACCACGATATGGCGGGCGACCGCCATGATCGCGCGCATCACGTGCTCGACGATGACGATGGTCAACCCGCGTCCGGAGAGCTTGCCGACCAGCGCGACGGCCTGATCGATCTCGGCCGGATTGAGCCCGGCCATGACTTCATCGAGCAACAGTAGCCGCGGTTCGGTGGCGAGCGCCCGCGCCATCTCGAGCCGGCGCTGGTCGATGGTGGTTAGATCCTTGGCCGCCGTCTGCTCCCTGGCGGAAAGGCCGACGAAGTCGATCGCCTCGCGCGCCTTCTCGCGCGCCACGGAAGTGTTTCTGTCGCGCAGGAACGCACCGGTCATGACGTTGCTGAGTACGGTCATGGCGCCGAACGGCTTTGCGACCTGGAAGGTGCGGGCCAATCCGTGCGCGCAGATGTCGTGGGGTTTCAGGCCGACGATCTCGCGGCCATAGGCCATTACCGAGCCAGAGTCAGGCCGGTGAAAGCCGGTGACGAGATTGAAGCTGGTGGTCTTGCCGGCGCCGTTCGGGCCGATCAGGGCCACGGTTTCGTTTTCCTTCACTGTGAAGCTGACGTCCTGAACGGCGCGCAATCCGCCGAACCGCTTGCTCAGGCCGGAAATGACGAGCGCATCTGCCATGGCGTTATTTCCTTAAGCCCGCGCCGGCTTGCGGCTGGCAAAACGCTGCCGCGCCTCAATGATCATGCCCATCAGCCCGGTCGGCCGCCACAGGATCACCGCCATCAGGATCAGGCTATAGACGGTCAGTTGAACACCGCCGATCGAACTGCCGAGCCAGCTTTGCAGCAGCGTCGAGGTGGTTTCCAACAGCACCGTGCCGATCACCGGGCCCCATAGCGTACCGATCCCGCCGACGATCGACACCAGCGCGGCCTCGATCGAGATGCTGAAGGAAAACGCGGTCGCGGGATCGATGAAGTAGATGTACTGGGTATAAAATGTGCCGGCCAACGCGGTGAGAAACGCGCTGATCATGTAGATGTCGCGCTTCATCTTGGGCGCATTGACGCCGATCGCCTCTGCGGCGTCTTCATCCTCGCCGATCGCGACGAGGTAGTATCCGATCCAGGATCGCTCGATCAGCCAGGTAATGAGCAGGCCAAGAAGCAACAGGCCCAGCACGACGTAATAATAGGAGGCTTTGCTCTCGAACTGCATCATCAGCGGCGCGGTGCCGAGATTTGGAATGGTCGTGCCTTCGGCACCCCAGGCGAAGTCGCGAAATTTGAGAAAGATCAGCATCAGGGCTTGCGCGGTCGCAATCGTCGCGATGGTGAAATAGGGGCCGCGCAGGCGAAAACACAACCAGCCGATCGGCAGGCTTGCCAGCATCGCAACCACGCCGCCGGCGACCATCCCGATCCAGGGCGAGATGTTGAAATCGATCTGCAGGATGGTCGAGGTGTAGGCGCCCAATCCGAAATAGGCGGCATGCCCGAGCGACAATTGCTTGGCGTAACCGCCCATCAGATTCCAGGCGGTGCCGATAAAGGAGAACAGGAGGATCCGGATGAAGATATCGATCGCAAACGAGCTCTTCACCACCATCGGCAGGGCGATGAGAACCGCAATTCCGATCGCCAGGAGAATGGCGTTGCGCGCGCTGGAGCTTTGCATCATCGCGCCCTGCCTCCGCCGAGGCCCGTTGGTTTGAACGCCAGCGTCAGAAGCAGCATCGCGAACACCACGATCAGTCCGGAATCCGCACCGACATACTGGATGCCGAGTGACTCGGCGACGCCCATCATCAGGCTCGCGATCAACGCGCCGATCACGTTGCCGAGCGTCCCCAGCACCACCGCGACAAAAGCCATCAGCACGAAGACCTGGCCAACGAAGGGATAGGCGGAATAGAACGGCATCAGAAGCGAACCGGCGGCCCCGGCGAGCGCCAGCGCAATGCCAAGCGCGACGCAGAAAACCCGGTTGGGATTGATACCCATCAGCATCGCCACATCGCGGTTCTGGGCGGCGGCACGCATCGCCTTGCCGAGATCGGTGGTGTGAAGAAACAGCCAGAGCAGGCCGCTCAGCGCCATCGCGACCACGAAGGCAATGAGCTTTGCCACAGGAATATAGAGCCCGCCGATGTGGAGCGCCTCATCGGAATAGGATGTATGGACCGTGCGATAGTTCGCGGTGAACAGCATCAGCGCCAGATTGAGCAGCAACAGCGACAGCGCAAATGTCAGAAAGATCTGCGGCATGTCGTTGGGGCCAAGCACGCGGCGGATCAGGAAATGCTGGATCAGCACGCCGGCCAGGAACAGAACCGGCATCGATACCAGGAGCGACACCAGCGGATCGATGCCGAACTGATTGGCGAGAAAGAAGCTGATATACATCCCGATCATCACGAATTCGCCCTGGGCGAAATTGACGATCTTGACGACGCCGAAGATCAGCGTGACGCCGATGCTGACGAGTGCGTAAATCCCGCCGATAAGCAGGCCGTTGATTACGGCCTGGGCCACTGTCTCCCACATTTGTCTGGCCGGCTGTTAGATTTTCAGCAGTGCTGCTCGGGCATCTTCCTTCGGGAAGACGCTGGCGAGGTCGCCGTTTTGCCACTGTACGCCGACGGGGTGCCCGTAGATGTTCTTGCCGTCGGGGCCGAACTTGACCTTGCCGCCTGGCGCCATGGCCGCATAGCCGGAAGATACATCGAGCGTGGACAACGCTTCGCGGACCTTTTGCGGGTCGGCCGAGCCGGCGCGTTCGAGCGCATCCACCAGCATGAAGGTTTGCGCGATCAGACCGCCGGCATATTCGAACGCGAAGTCGCCGGTGCGCTTCTTGAATTCCGCGTTGACCTTCTGGGCGTCCTCGCTGACGTCATGGTTCCAGTGGGCGACACCTTGCAGGCCCTCGGCGAGCTTGCCGACGTTTTTATAAAAATCCGGAATGACGAAGCCGCCGGAGCCGCCATTGATCGAGACGTTGAGGCCGAATTGCTTGACGGTCCGCACGATCAGAATGAGGTCGTTGAGGTAAGAAACCGAGAAGAGGGCATTGGCGCCCGAGGACTTGACCTTGTTGATCAAGGGGCTCGCGTCGGTAAATCCCGCAGAGTAGGGCTCGAACATCACGATCTCGACGCCTTCCCCGGGCGCAAGCTCCTTCAGCCCGTTCGAGGTCGAGGTGCCGAAGGCGGTGTTCTCGAAGATCACGGCGACCTTTGGCGTATCGCTGACAAGCTTCGACATCTGCAACTGCGCGCGGGCGAATTGCGAGGCGCGGGCAAACGGCGTGAAGGTGTAGGTGCGGCCCTTGTTGAGCTGATCCGAGCTCGACCCCGTGATCAGCGGGACTTTGGCGCGCTCCGCCACTTCGCTCGCGATGAGGGTGAGGGCACTCGCGTAGCATCCGTGGATCGCCGAAAGCTTGTTGCCGGTGATGAGCCGGTCGGTCTCCGTGCGCGTCACGGTGGTGTCGCTCTGCACATCGGAGATGATCAGATTAAGCTTCGCGCCGCCGAGCGATTTGATGCCGCCGGCTTCATTGACCATGTCGACCGCGAGCTTGGCGGCGGCGACGCAGCCGACCCCGATCTGGGCCATGCTGCCGGTGGTTGGATAAAGCGCGCCGATATTGATGGGATCTGCGGCCCAGCCGCGCAACGGCACCGCGCCAAAGGCGCCCGCAGCCAAAGCCGTCTTGATCATGAATTCGCGGCGGCTCTGTCGCCTCAATGAAACCTGGTTTGCCGGCTTTTCGGCGGAATCCTTGCGCGCTTTCTTCATGCCATTTCCTCCCCTTTGCCGCTGCGATGGCCGCAGGCTTTGTTTCCGCGGGTCTCGCCTGGCGATCCCGCTCTTTTTTAGGATGGTAACCGTATTCAATATTGTTTACAATATAGAAATCAAATTTTACGGTTCAGCTGGACGCTGTGGTCGAAGGACGCACGTCCAAATCGGGGACATGATGGTCGGAAAACCAGCCAAACGCGCGACTGCCCGAGCGCCGAAATCCCCTCAGCTACCGGTTTCGCGGCCGCGAGAACCCGCGGCCGTTCTCATCGCCAAGCGCATTGAGGAGGACATAGTCCTTGGACGGCGTCAACCGCGGGAGCGGCTGATCGAGCAGGATCTCTGCAATCAATTCCATACCCATCGTGGTGACGTGCGGCTGGCGCTTTTCGAACTTGAGAAGAAAGGCCTGGTGGGGCGGATTCCAAATCGCGGCGCGCTGGTGCGCGGACTGACGCCGAAGGAGGTGCAGGAAATCTACGCGGTGCGGGAAGAGCTGGAAGTCATGGCGGTCAGCATTATTCCGTTTCCGGTTGCAGCCGCCGACATCGAACGGCTGGAGGAGCTACAGCGCCGGCATTCGGCGGCGATTGCCGCGGGCGACTTGCTGACGACCTTTTACAGCAATCTCAGTTTTCATCAGGTGATGTTCGGTCTGTGCGGCAATGCCTGCCTGATTGATACCATCGACCTCTTGGCCCAGAAGGTCTACGGCATCAGATCCTATGCGAACGCGTTTCCCGACGTGCTCGATCGCGCCCGCCAGGATCACCTCGACATGATTAGGGCCTTGCGCGATGGGCATCGCGAAGATCTTGTCACGCTGACCCGCCGCCATTTGCAGCCGGCGCCCGAAGCCTACATCAAGGACTACGAGCGCCGGTTTGGCAAAGCTGATCTTCGGACGGCGTAAGAGCCCTTATTCAGCGCTGCTCACGAGTTTGATCCGGGTCCGTGGCGCGCTGGCCTCCATCAGACCGCTATAGGCGGCAAGATAGTCGAGTGCCATACGTCGCGCGGTAAACCGTGTCTCGAACCGTCGACGGATGGCGCCGCGATCCAGTTGCGGCAGGCGCCCGACCGCGGCGACCCCACTGATTTCGTCCTCGACAATGAAGCCTGTCAGATTCTCCTCGATGATCTCAGGAACCGAGCCGCGGTTGTAGGCGATGACAGGCGTGCCGCATGCCATCGCTTCGATCATGACAAGGCCGAAAGGCTCCGGCCAATCGATCGGTACGAGCAGTCCGAGGGCGCCCGAGAGGAAGTCTGATTTTTCGTGATCGCCGATTTCGCCGATATATTCGATGAGAGGATGATCGATCAGCGGCCGAATGATTTCGTCATAATATTCCTGATCGGCCCGATCGACCTTTGCGGCGATCTTCAGCGGGATGCCGCACCGGACGGCAATCCGGATGGCGCGATCAACACCTTTTTCGGGCGCGATACGGCCGAGAACGGCCAGATACGACGGGGTGACCGGTCGCGGCGTCAACAGCTGCTCCGGAAGGCCATGATGGATCGTACGGATCCAGTTCGCCTGCGGCACCGGGCGGCGCTGGGCATTCGAGATCGAAATCACGGGAACGGAAGCGAAGGTAGTGAATACCGGTTGATGCTCCGGCAGATCGAGGCGCCCGTGAAGCGTGGTTAGAAAGGGGGTTGGTTGGCGGAAGAACAGCGAGAATGGATAGTAATCGAGATGAAAGTGGAGAAAATCGAACTCTTCTTCGTCACATTTTTGCCGGACCCTCTCCAACATCACCATGTGAAGGGCATTCGGATCGCGGACCGATCCATCGAGCCTCAACGCCCTTGGCCACGTCGCGTCAAGTTTGGCTGAAGTCTGGGAATCGCCGCTGGCATACAATGTGACATCGTTGCCCAGTGCGACCAGTTCCTCGGTCAGCCAGTGTACGACCCGCTCGGTTCCCCCATAGAGCTTGGGTGGAACCGCCTCCGTCAGCGGAGCTACCTGCGCGATGCGCATTTATCTGTCTCCTGTTGGTCATGGATAAGAACCCCATTCCTGCCGGCACGAGCAGCGTAATAAGCGTGATCGCAAGCGCGCGCCAGGTAGGGAACGTTTCCGCATTTGCGAAGTTCCAAGACACCCACACTTCTTTCGCGGGATCGTCTTGCCGATGACATCGTTGCCAATCAGCTTCTCGTCGCTGCGCAATTGTTGCGCGTACAACACTACCGCGCGGGAACTCCAAAGCAGCATCCGGCATTCGATCAACTGAGACTATCCCGATCGATTTTTCTTCTCCTTGAATAGGTTTGCGGCCACATGGACAATCTCTCAGGCTACGCTAATCGCCCGTTTCCGTTTGTTTTGCGCTACCTCCGCCGCAGACTTGCGTCACACGTTGTCATCTTTTCGTCGGTGGTGGCCGCCGTTGCATGTTCCGTGGGCACTCAATATGGCGTGAAGTATCTGGTTGATGGATTATCCCAGGGGCCGACGCACGCAGAAAGCGTATGGCTCGCATTCGCTTTCCTCATGTCGCTGATCACGGCGGACAATTTTCTGTGGCGGATCGCCAGCTGGACCGCGAGTTTCACCTTTGTTGGCGTCACTGGTGATCTACGTCGCGATATATTTCGTCATCTGACCGGTCACGCGCCCAGTTATTTTTCCGACCGCCTGCCGGGAATGCTGACTAGTCGCATTACGGCAACATCGAACGCGGTTTTCTCGGTCGAAAACATGTTCGTCTGGAATGTGTTGCCGCCTTGCATCGCAACCGTCGCCGCCATTTGCCTCATTGGAACCGTGAGCGTTCCCATGTCCGCCGGCCTGATCGTCATCGCAGGTGGGATGGTGATCGCAATGTTTCGTCTCGCTGCCGCCGGAAAACCCCTGCACGACGATTTCGCGGACAAGGCCGCCGCGGTTGACGGTGAGATGGTAGATGTCATCAATAACATGCCCTTAGTCCGGGCATTTTGCGGCCTTAATTTTGAGCATGATCGGTTCGACGCTACCGTGAACCGGGAACTCACCGCGCGGGGACGCAGCCTTCGTTATCTGGAGAAGCTGCGCCTCACCCATGCGGGGGTGACAGTTGCGCTGACGATTGCGATCTTGGCCTGGGCAATTACGCTCTGGCGGCGTGGCGAGGCTACGACCGGCGATGTCGTTCTGGTTTGCACGCTGGGGCTTTCGATCCTCAATGCGACGCGCGATCTAGCCGTGGCGCTGGTCGATGCGACTCAGCACGTCGCGCGGCTGACGGAGGCGATCGCCACTTTGTTGTTGCCGCATGAACTCCTCGATCATCCAGAGGCCGAACCGCTGGTCAAGAGTGGCGCGGCCATTACCTTCAACAACATCGGGTTTCGTTACCCGGGCGGTGCTGCGCTGTTCGATAGATTCAGCCTTCGCATTCAGCCCGGGCAACGGGTCGGTCTCGTCGGCCAGTCCGGAGGCGGAAAATCCAGCCTGTTCGTGCTGCTGCAGCGGTTCTACGATGTGCAGCACGGCAATATCACCATCGACGGACAAGATATTTCGCGCGTCACCCAGCAAAGTTTGCGCGAAGCGATTTCCGTCGTGCCGCAAGACATCTCGCTGTTTCATCGTTCAATCATGGAAAATATCCGCTATGGCCGGCCGACGGCGACGGATGACGAAGTGCTGCGTGCGGCAATCGCCGCGCGCTGTGATTTCGTCGAGACATTGCCGGACGGGCTTGAGACCATGGTTGGCGACCGGGGCGTCAAATTATCGGGTGGCCAGCGGCAGCGCATTGCCATTGCGCGCGCGTTTTTGAAGGATGCGCCGATCCTGTTGCTCGATGAAGCCACCGCCGCCCTCGACAGCGAATCCGAAGAGGCAATACGCGAGGCACTTTCCCGCTTGATGCGCGGGCGAACGGTGATCGCGATCGCCCATCGTCTTGCAACGCTGCGTCACTTCGATCGCGTGGTGGTGCTTAAGGCCGGCAAGATCATCGAAGACGGGTCGCCCGATCGCCTGATGCAGGGGCAGGGACCCTACCGTGAACTGATCACGCAGGAAATGAAGCGCCTCGCGAAGCACGCGGCTTGATCCGCTGAAGTGGCGTTCACGTGCGTCTATCCGCTGGGGAGCCGATCGAGGTCACATGTCAGTTGAAGCCGTCACCAGCATTACAACGTTGCGAACGTTAGAAACGGTCGCCGAGTCGCCATTTTATATCCCGATGACGGGGCCCGCGGCCAGGCCGCGCCGCTCGCTCAAACACGACGATACATTCATCGTACTCGACGGCCATGGCGACATAGGCGCCTCGGCAGGCGGACCGGACGGTCTGTTCAATGCCGATACCCGTTACCTGGCGCGACTCGAACTCGTGCTCGATGATGTGCAGCCGTTGCTGTTGGGCTCCAATCTCCGGGACGACAATTCCGCTCTGACCGTCGATCTTACCAACCCCGACGTTCATCGGCAGGGACGGATCGTGCTGCAAAAGGACATGCTGCACATCGTGCGCACCATCTTCCTTTGGCGCGGAACGGCGTATCAGCGTATCGGGGTGCAGAATCACAGCGGACAGCCGGCGAGCTTCGATCTGACGCTGTTGTTCGATAACGACTTCGCCGACTTGTTCGAAGCGCGGGGCGAGCGCCGTCCGCGCCGCGGCATCGGCTCCGGGAAGTTGCTCGGCTTTTCAGAGGTTTTGCTCGAATATATTGGACTCGACGGCAAATCCCGCACGACTGCGCTTCAATTCGATCCGCGGCCGACGCAGCTTTCGGTGAGCGCAGCGACCTATCACCTCGACCTCGCGCCGCAACAAACCCGCTCTTTGTTCGTCGCCGTGTCCTGCAACAAACCCGCTACCTCAAAGCCAGTGCCGTTTTTCCGTGGCCTGCTCGCGCATCGCCGCGAGATGCGTCAATTGACCATGGGCGCTACCAGCATCGAAACCTCAAATAATATTTTTAATGAGGTTCTGTGCCGCTCAATGGCCGATCTCAACATGCTGCTGACGGACACCCCGCAGGGCAGGTATCCCTACGCGGGCATTCCCTGGTATTCGACGACGTTTGGTCGCGATGGAATCATCACCGCGATGCAGATGTTGTGGATCGATCCGCGGATCGCGCGCGGTGTATTGAAGCGCCTCGCATTCTATCAAGCGAGAAGCGTCGATCCGCTCGCCGATGCGGAGCCCGGAAAGATTTTGCATGAAATGCGTGGCGGCGAAATGGCCGCGCTGCGTGAGGTGCCGTTCGCGCAATATTACGGCAGCGTCGATGCTACGCCTCTGTTTGTGCTGTTGGCGGGCCTCTATGTTGAACGCACCGGCGACGTTGAAACGCTTGCCGAGTTATGGCCTTCGATCGAGGCCGCGCTCGAGTGGATCGACGGGCCTGGCGACCCGGACCGGGACGGCTTTGTCGAATACCAGCGGGCCTCGGAACAAGGCCTGGCAAATCAAGGCTGGAAAGATTCGTACGATGCGATCTTCCATGCCGATGGCCGGCTAGCCGAAGGCTATATCGCGCTTGCCGAAGTTCAAGGCTATGTTTTTGCCGGAAAGCGGCTCGCGGCAAGGTGCGCCTTGCGCATGGGTCTGCCAGAGAGAGCGGGGCAGCTTGAGACCGAGGCCGGCCGGTTGGCCGAACGCTTCGAGGAAGCTTTCTGGTGTGATGACCTTTCGACCTACGCACTCGCGCTCGATGGGGCCAAACAGCCGTGCCGGGTCCGCACCTCGAATGCCGGCCAACTGCTTTTCTCCGGTCTTGTGCGTAAGGACCGTGCGCGCAAGGTCGCCGCCGGCCTGATGCAGCCGGACTTCTTCACCGGCTGGGGTATTCGCACCGTGGCAAAGGGCGAGGCGCGCTACAATCCGATGTCCTACCACGACGGATCGATCTGGCCGCATGACAATGCACTGATCGCGCTGGGGTTCGCGCGTTATGGGTTGAAGCATTCGGTTGAGCAGGTCTTCAAGGCCTTGTTCGATGCCGCGACCTACATGGATTTGCGGCGGCTTCCCGAACTGTTCTGCGGTTTTCGGCGAGAGAAGGGACGCGGACCGACGCTCTATCCGGTGGCGTGTGCGCCGCAGGCTTGGGCGAGTGCGACGCCGTTCACCTTGCTTGAGGCGGCGCTCGGACTCGAATTCGATGCGCGGCAGCGTGAAATCCGATTGCACAATCCGCGCTTGCCGGCCTTCCTCAATGAGGTGGTCCTTCGTGACTTGCGATTGGGTACGTCCAGCGCCGACCTTCGCGTGAGGCGGCACGGCGATGATGTGTCGCTTGAGGTCATGAGGACGCGCGGCCAGATTCAGGTTTCCGTCGTACTGTCCCATTGACGCGTGGAAGCACGGCAGCTGCATCTAAATGAAGAACGGAAGGTATAGGGCCTTTCGCCGGCGTCGGCCTTCAGGCGAGGAAACGATATGCGCGTCAAAATTCTGCTTACGCTTGTTACAGTGGCCTTCACCGCCTCGCTTGCTGCGCTCTCATGGGGACAGGGCGTGACCACCGCGCCCCCGTCATCTCAACAAGAAGGTGCTCCGCCGGCGGCAGCAAAGGAGCCCGTGCCTCCGCCGTCGGTCACCGTTATCGGTGCGACCGAAGCGCATGGCGTGCTCGGGCACGAAGTTCGCAGTCCGGCCAATGAGGATATGGGCCGCATCGTCGATGTGATCGTCGATCGGTCAGGTACCGTGCGCGCCGCCGTGATCGATTTCGGCGGATTTCTTGGCGTCGGTAGCCGGAAGATCGTTGTCGATTGGAACGCACTGCATTTCGGCCGCATTCCCGACAAGGGCGAAAGCATTACTCTTGAATTGACCAAGGAGCAGGTGATTGCGGCTCCGGAATACAAGGATGACACGCCAATCGTGGTGCTTGGCGCCTCCGGTACCCTCAACCCTTGGCAGTTTGACCGCTAGAACGGAGAGCATCCTGTTTGCGCGCCCGACCACGCTTCAAACCGACCGGACCCGCGGCTCTCGTGCGAATCCGCACGGTGACGGTCGCGCGCTTCCCTCCGACGCCACAGCGTTTGCCGCCGCACCACATCCGTCGCGCGAGAGTCTCCGCGGTCTCGACTGGTTCATTTTCTTTTTGGCAGATGTGCAGACCGGGTTCGGTCCATTTGTGGCCGTCTATCTGACGACACAGAAATGGACGCAGGTCGAGATTGGATTTGTGCTGTCGATCGGCGGGGTGATCGCGTTGATCGGGCAAATGCCCGGTGGCGCCATCATCGATGCCGCGAAATCCGAACGGCTGGTTGCCGGCCTTGCCATCGCGACGATAGGCTGCGCCGCGCTTGCCTATGCGGCCTGGCCGATCTTTCCGGTGGTTGCGGCGGCCGCCACGCTGCATGCCGCGGCTAGTTGTGTATTGGGTCCGGCAATTGCCGCGATCAGCCTCGGTCTGGTTGGGCCGCTCGCGATCGGCGAGCGGTTGGGGCGCAACGCCCGCTTTGCTTCACTTGGCAACGGTGTTGCCGCGGCTCTAATGGGAACCTGCGGCTATCTGCTCTCAAGCCGTTCCGTCTTTCTCGTTGCCTTCATGTTGGCCATTCCCACACTGCTCGCCCTGGCTCGCATTCGCGAGTCGGAAATCGATGCTGCCCGCGCCCACGGTTCCGTGCCGCCGACAGCGCCGGATGCCAAATCGACCAATGTGTTCGCCTTGCTTCGCCAGCGTCCACTGCTGGTGTTCGCCGGCAGCATCTTGCTCCTGCAGCTAGCTAACGCAGCGATGCTGCCGCTGATGGCCGGCGTCGTCACCACGAAGTCGAGCCAGTGGGCGACGGTCTTGATCGCTGCCTGCATCATCGTGCCTCAGGCCATTGTCGCGCTCACATCGCCCTCGGTCGGACGAAAAGCGCAGCAATGGGGAAGGCGGCCGCTGCTGTTGATCGGTTTTGCGGCGCTCGCAATCCGCGGCGTGATGTTTGCAACGGTCCACGATCCCTACGTCCTGGTCGCGGTCCAGGTCCTGGATGGCATCACGGCGGCCGTGATGAGCGTCATGATCCCGCTGATTGTCGCCGACGTCGCATTCGGAAGCGGTCACTTCAATCTTGCACAGGGCGTCGTCGGCACCGCCACCGGAATCGGCGCGGCGCTGAGCACGGTGCTCGCCGGTTACATCAGCGATAAATTGGGCAGCAACGTCGCGTTTCTTGGCCTCGCGGCCGTCGCAGCAGCCGGTCTTGCCTCGATCTGGTTCGCAATGCCTGAAACCGGGCCCGGCCGGGCAATCGCGGCGAAGCCCTCCCACGCCTAAGGCGACACCGTCTTCTGATACAGCGCGCCGTAGCAGGCGGCTGAAATATCCCAACTGAAGGATCGGGCCATCGCGCTTCGGCGCATGGAATAGAGGCGATCCTTCGCCACGAAGGCGGAGAACGCGCGGCGGATGCCGCCTAGGAAGGATTCGGCCGACGGCTGGGCGAACAGGAATCCGGTTTCGCCGTCGGTAATGGTTTCGGCAAGGCCCCCGGTCTGATGGCCGATCGGAAGCGAGCCGAATCTTTGAGCGTACATCTGGCTGAGGCCGCACGGCTCGAAGCGAGACGGCATCAGCGTAAAGTCACTGCCTGCGAAAATCCGCCGCGCCTGACCCTCGTTGAACCCGATATTGACGCCGATGGCATCCGGCCGGCGCCGATGCGCTTCGACCAGTGCCTTCTCGATTTCCGGCTCTCCGCTGCCGGTTACGACGATCTGTCCGCCGGCAGCGATGATTTCATCGGCAGCGTCCAATACGAGATCGATGCCTTTCTGATGAACCAGACGAGCAACCAGCCCGAAGATCGGCCCGCGCGACACCGCTAGCCCGAATTGGTGGCGGACATAATCGGAATTGGCCTGCTTGCCTTCCCAGTCGCCAGGAGCAAATTGCTGGGCCAGTTGTGCGCAGACGCGAGGGTCCCAGCTCTCGTCGATGCCGTTGAGGATCCCGGTCAGTTGCGCGGCGTCGGAGCGCCGACGAAGCAGGCCCTCCAGTCCGCAGCCGAGCTCGGGCGTGGTGATCTCGCGCGCATAGGTCGTGCTGACGGTCGTGAGGTGGGAGGCGTAGACCAGTCCGCCCTTGAGAAAAGATAATTTGTCGTAGAATTCGAGGCCATCGATGTGGAAGGAGTCGGCTGGCGCGCCGATCCGCCGCAACGACTCCTTCGAGAAGAGGCCCTGATACGCCAGATTATGGATGGTAAGGATGGTCGGGATCCTGATCGCATTCCATGCGAGGTAGGCTGGCACCAGCGCCGACTGCCAGTCGTTGGCATGAACCAGGTCGGCTGCCCAATTCTTGTCCAGCGTGCCGGCCGCGAGATGGGCAGCGACGGAGGCCAATCGTCCGAAGCGCACGTCGTTGTCGGGCCAGTCGCGTCCGTCCGGGTCGCCATATGGATTGCCCGGCCGATCATACAATTCGGGGCACAACACCACATAGACGGGCAAGCCATCCTTGGTCGATCCAAGGCCGAGCGAACATGCCGGCATCTCTGCCAATGCCGGAGAATGGCCGACAATTTCCAGATGCGTGAATTGTTCGACGACCTCGCCATAGCCTGGAAGCAGGACCCTGACATCGCTCCAGCGACGCAATGCCCGCGGTAGCGCCGCCGAGACGGCGGCAAGGCCACCCACCCGGATGAAGTCATCCATTTCAGTGGTAACGAACAGGACTCTCAAGTAACGCCCTCGCACGCTGCCTCGCTAACGTCCTCTATGCAAGATCAGTTCCAATTGCCCGGCGTTTTCGGATGCGCTTTCCTTGGCACCGAGGCCGGCAGCTGACCAGCGGGGCGGTCAGAAGCTTCTCCCAGGCAGCGTCTCCCTTTAGTGTCTCGACTTCGGATGGTGCCGGGGCCGGCGGGAGTTCACAAATGAACATAGCGGAAGTCGATGAGCGGAATAAGACAGGGAGCTTGCACGGCCTGCGCGTGCTCGATTTCTCGACCACCATTGCCGGCCCGCATTGCACGCGGATGCTGGCCGATATGGGCGCGGAGGTCATCAAGATCGAAGCGATCGAGGGCGAGACGATGCGAACCCGTCCGCCGGTTCGCAGCGGCTGCAGCAGCATGTTCGGCCAGCTCAATGCCGGCAAGAAGAGCCTCGTCCTTGATCTGAAATCGCCCGATGCGGTCGATGTCATCCGCCAGCTGGCCAAAGGCGCCGATATCCTCGTTGAGAATTTCCGGCCCGGCGTGATGCGGAGGTTGAAGCTCGACTACGCCTCCTTGCAGCCAATCAGTCCGAAACTGATCTATTGTTCGATCTCCGGCTACGGGCAGACCGGGCCATCGGCGGAATTGCCGGCCTATGCGCCGGTCATTCACGCCGCGTCCGGTTACGATAAGAGCCATCTGGCATACCAGCCCGGCCGCGAGCGACCGGATTATTGCGGCATCTATCACGCCGACGTGCTGAGCGGCGTCTACGCATTCGGGGCGATTTCCGCTGCGCTGTACCAGCGTCAGCTCAGCGGCAGAGGCCAGCACATCGACGTGTCGATGCTGGAATCGATGCTCAGCCTGACGCCGAACGAAGTCCAGAACGCGCAATTCGAGGTGGCCCCGCCGAGCCGGCCGATGTTCGGGCCGGTCGAGACGGCGGATGGATATGTGATGGTGGCCATCGCCAGCGAAAAAACCTTCCAGGGCCTCGCTCGGGCCGCGGGCCATTCGGAGTGGGTCAACGACGCCCGTTTTGCGAAATATGCCGACCGGCGCAGGCATTGGACCGAACTGATGGAGGGCGTGGAAGGCTGGTCGCGTACGATCGCGACCGCAAATTGTCTGGCCGAGCTTTGTGCCAACGGCGTTCCCTGTTCGGCCTATCGAACGGTGGCCGAAGCGATGCGCGATCCGCAGATCGCCCATCGCGGCGCGCTGGCCGAGGTGGAAGACGGCGGCGGCACCTTCAAGGTCATGAACCTGCCGTTTCGGATGTCCGGTGCCAAAGTCGCAGCCGGAAAGCGCGCTGCGGCTTTGGGTGAACATTCGCGCGCACTGCTTTCCGAAAGCGGGCTTTCCGAGGATCAGATAGCTGTCCTGACCGGGAAGCTGCCATCTGCCTGATGAGGTCCGGCAGCCTTGCCGGGACGATGGTTTCCGGCCTATCACAACCGGAAAACCGGGAGCGAAACCATGAAGAGTTTCAAGGTCGCCGATTTCAACGCGCCTCTGCAAGAGGTGGATCAGCCGACGCCGCAACCTGAAGGCACCCAAGTGCTGATCAAGGTGAAGGCGGCCGGCATCTGTCACAGCGACCTGCACATCTGGGAAGGCGGCTACGACCTCGGCCACGGCCGCAAACCGCTGTCGCTGAAGGATCGCGGCGTGACGTTGCCGCGGACGATGGGGCACGAAACCGTCGGCCAAATCCTCGCCTTCGGGCCTGAGGCCAAGGCCGACACGGCCGGTCTTAAGGTCGGCGACGTCGCGTTGGTCTATCCCTGGCTTGGCTGCGGCCAATGCAAAACCTGTCTCGGCGGCGACGAGAACATGTGCGTCGTCAAGCCGAGCGCGCTCGGCGTGTACTGTGACGGCGGCTATGCCGATCACATGATCGTGCCCAACCCTATGTATCTTCTCAATCTGGAGGGACTCGATCCCGTTACCGCCGCGCCCTATGCCTGCTCCGGCGTCACCACCTACAGCGCGCTGAAGAAGGTGGAGCAGGCGTTCGATAGCCCGATCGTCATTTTCGGCGCCGGAGGCCTTGGCCTGATGGCGCTGTCGCTGCTCCAGGCGATGGGCGGCAAGGGAGCCATCGTCGTCGACATCGATCTGAAGAAGCGTGAGGCGGCGGCCCATGCCGGAGCGCTGGCGGTTGTCGACGGCGGCGCCGCCGATGCCCTGGAGCAAATCGTGAAAGTAGCGGGCGAGCCGATCCGCGCTGTGATCGACCTTGTCGGCAATGCCAAGACCAGCCAGCTTGGTTTTGATTGCCTGACCAAGGGCGGCAAGCTCGTCCTCGTCGGCCTGTTCGGCGGCGGCGCGCCGTGGGCCTTGCCGCTGATTCCGATCAAGGCGATCACTATTCAGGGGAGCTACGTCGGCAATCTCCGCGAGACCCGGGAATTGCTCGATCTCGTGCGCGCCAAAGAGATTGCGCCGATCCCGGTGACGCCGATGCCGCTCGCCAGGGCCAATGAAGCGCTTCTCGACCTGCAAAAGGGCAGGCTTGTCGGGCGCGCAATTTTGACGCCGTAGCTGCTTTGTCATTCCGGGATGGTCCGAAAGGACCAGACCCGGAATCTCGAGATTCCGGATTCGATGCTTCGCATCGCTCCGGAATGACAATCCCTCTCTTAAGGATCCTTCCCCATGTCTGCCAACAACGCGCTCCACATCGCCGTACTTCCCGGTGACGGCATCGGCCCCGAGGTCATGGCGCCGGCGCTCGAGGTCTTGCGCAAGATCGAAAACACCACCGACCTGAAATTCCGCTTTACGGAAGCTGCGGCCGGCGCCAATCACTATCGCGAGACCGGCAAGTCGATGCCGGATTCCACGGTCAAACTGTGCGAGGAGGCCGACGCGATCCTGCTCGGTGCCTGCGGATTGCCGTCGGTGCGCTACCCCGACAACACCGAGATCATGCCGCAGGTGGAACTGCGCTTTCATTTTGATCTTTACGCCGGCGTGCGCCCGGCAAGGCTCATTCCCGGCGTACCGAGCCCGATTGTCGGCGCGGACCAGCGCGGCATCGACCTTGTCGTGATCCGTGAATCCACCGAAGGCCTGTTTGCCTCGATGGGGAAGGGCGTCGTCACCCATGAGGATGCGCGCGAGACTCTCGTGATCACGCGAAAGACCTCGGAGCGGTTGTTCGAGTTTTCCTTCCGCCTCGCCGAACGGCGCAAGACGCGCGGGCGGCCCGGCGGCCTGACCTGCGTCGATAAAGCCAATGTGTTCAAGGCCTTTGCGTTCTTTCGCGAGATGTTCGACGAGGCCGCTCAACGTCATCCGGAAGTGAAGACGGAGCGTCTTTATGTCGATGCCTGCTCGGCGATGCTGGTGAAGCGCCCCTGGGATTTCGACGTGATGGTCATGGAGAACATGTTCGGCGACATTCTTTCCGACATGACGGCCGGCCTGATCGGCGGCATGGGCATGGCGCCGTCCGCCGATATCGGCGACCGCCATGCGGTGTTCCAGCCGTGCCACGGAACCGCGCCCGACATCATGGGGCAGGGCAAGGCGAACCCGACCGGCATGATCCTCTCGGCCGCGATGATGCTCGATTGGCTGGCCGACAAGCACGGCCTGGAACAGGCGGCGGAAGCCTGTGAGCGCATCGAGCGCGCGGTCGACAAGGCCTATGCGCAAGGGATCAAGCCGATGGAGTTCGGCGGCAGGAACGGCACCGCCGATATCGGCAACGCCGTGTTGGCGGCGCTGTAGGTTTCGCAACTCATTTGCCAAACGGCTTGGCCTCGTCATTCCGGGATGCGCTGTCGCGACAACATAGCGAAGCTATTTTGCGCGGAAGCCGCAGACCCGGAATCCATGGCGCCTCAAATCTGCCGGGAAAGATCGATTCCGGGTTCGAGCTCTCGCGCGCCCCGGAATGATGAAGACTGTTCAAGCGCGACTCTTCCTTCCCGCGACGCGATTCTCTCGCCCGGGTTCTGCAAATCATTGTCCCTCGGTGAGAAGAGGGCGCAGGGAAAGCCGGATGCGCCGTGCGCACCCGCAGCCTCGCGTGTAGAAAAAAACACGCAAGTTAGTCACCACAGGTTCGCCGGAATACCCGGCCTTCCCTGCGCAATGGTTTTACGGTTTTCTTCGTAGTCTCCCCGGAGACCGGGCTTTATTGCCTCCGTCGTCAGCGCAATGCGCAAGCATTGTCGCCAACTTGACACCAGCGTCGGGGTGTCAGGACGCTACGACTTCGCCGTCCGCTTCGGTGCTCTTCGTCGCGAGCACGTTCGCGTCCACCGCATCCTGCTCCGCGTTCGTGACGATCGCGAGCCGCCCCTCTTGGTGGAGCGGGATGGCGCGAATCTGCCGGTGATTTGGGGGTGCGATCAATGAGCTCCGGCTGCGGCAGATTGGCACGACGGGCAAATCAGCGCTTTGCGGCCGAGAGGTGCGGCACGAAAAGTCAAGCATCAGATTCTTCCGTCAGCCAAAGCTGATGCGATTTCTTGCGTTAATGATGAGAGTCCCGACCGCAGGCGGGCTATCATCCGCATATGCACTGCTCGTAAGCCGATATTTCTTTTCTAGTTCGGTCAGCTGCTCTCTGTTGTTCAACAGGTATTTCATTCTGAAAGAATTTGCGGGAGATTTCCTTGTCGCCGTTGTCATCATGCACCCATGCCGTCAACGCACTTAGCCGATGAGCGCCATCGATGGCAAACGTATAAAGCGACCTTCACTCCTCCACAGAACGCAGTCGGACGATTACCGTCGATTGCATCCGATCTCTCGCGCCGGTATGATCCGGTCTGGCTTTTGGAAGCGTTTTTCGTCGACCTTTTTCGAGGAGACTGTCATGCTTCATGCCACTACGAGCGCTCTGAAATACTGTCTTGCCTTAGGCAGTTGCGCTGTTGTCGTACTTTCTACGCTGTATGTCGCGAGGCCTGCGGCGCAGAGCAACGCCTCCCCGATCTACGGCGTCACGATTCCGGCCGGATACCGCGATTGGCAACTGATCGCGGTGAACCAGCTCAAGACCAACAAGCTCGACCAGTTGCGTGCTCAACTCGGCAACGAAATAGCGATGAAGGCCTTTAAGGAAGGGACAATCCCGTTCCCGGACGGTACAGTCATTGCCGCCATACATTGGAATCGCGTTCCATCAGAAGACAACGACAAGGTGCTCACCGATGCATTTCCTGGCGCCCAGTCTTTCGTTGTCCAGTCGGCCGTAAATGTTCAGTTTATGGTCAAGGACTCAAAAAAGTACGCTGCGACGGGCGGTTGGGGATTCGGTGACTTCAAGGACGGCAAGCCTGGCGACGAAGCACTGCATAAGGCCTGCTTCGGATGCCACGTGCCTGCCAAAGCTCATGACTACGTTTTCGCTCACTACGCACCTCAGCCCTGAGCTAAAGCAAGCTGCATGAGTTGTGGCAGAGATCGAGCAAGACTGTTGCTGCTCTTGGCACTTACTGCAACAGCATAAAAGATTGGTTGGTGGCACATGGCAAACAGCTGGCAGAATGAATAGGCGCCGGGATTGGTATGATTGATGTTGATTAAGTCAGCACTTCTGACAGGAGCATCAAATGGCTCACTTAAGACGAGAACTGTGTCGTCAGGTAAAAGGCCCTGAGATCACCCATGCGGATTGTTGCACGCTGGTTTTCGATACCGACGCGAAGAATTTATACGTCGAGCGGGAAGTGGCACATTTAGACGTGACCGTTGAGGGCGCGATTGAGATCCAAACGGCGACGATGGAGATTGCAGATTACCTCAAGCAAGGCGGCCAAACTGCTGGGCACCGCGAGCTATGGCGGTTGCTGAGGACGCTTTTCAAAGAGACCGTCGATAATGATGAGCTGATCCACTAGCCCCGGCGACGATGGGGTTGGATTCGCCCTTCGGCATCCCCACATATAGTCGATGACACAATGGCAACCTACTAAGCGCGAGCCGCCGAAGACCAAGGCTGAGCTACGCGAGATGCTCACCGAAGCTGTCCGCAATACGCAGGATGAGAACAAGCGCCTGCAACAGGCCAAGAGAGTGAAGGCGGCCTAATCCACCGCGTGATCCATCATGCTCAGTGGCCCAAAGAAACGGCCCCAGCCGGGGGAAGCTGAGGCCGCCTTGAGGGGTGTGCCGATGAGGGGCGACACCATTATGATCTAAGTTCGCGATCTGCTGCCGCCATTAACATTCGTGTGAGAGTGGCCCGTTTTGGAATAGCCAGTGGCGCAAAAGAAAACGGCCCCAGCGATTTGGGGAACGCTGGGACCGCTCCTATCTGATTGCCGTCCGGCCAAGAACGGCGCTCCACCAATCCAACATCCCGTCAATTTTCACCATGTGGCAAAGCGCCCGTGGTCGGTGGCCCATTTTGGATTTGCGTGTGGCCTATTTCGGCCAGTACCCGGGGAAAAGGCGGTCTAGTTCCTATTCTAGAAGGGGCGACGGCATCGCGGAAACACTGATTTGCAGCGTCCTACGGCCTAGAGCCGCTAGAGCTAGCCGAACCGATCCGGGGTTGCTCTCCGGTTAGTCACCACAGGTTCGCCGGAATACCCGGCCTTCCCTGCGCAATGGTTTTACGGTTTCCTTCGTAGTCTCCCGGAGACCGGGCTTTATTGCCTCCGTCGTCAGCGCAATGCGCAAGCATTGTCGCCAACTTAACACCAGCGTCGGGGTGTCAGAACGCTACGACTTCGCCGTCCGCGCGCCTCGCCGTTCGTCGTTCGGCGTGGCTCGCGTCCATCGCATCCCGCTCCGCGTTCGTGACGATCGCGAGCCGCCCCTCTTGGTGGAGCGGGATGGCGCGGAAAATGCCGGTGATTTGGGGGCGCGATCAATGAGCGCCGACTGCGGCAGACTGGCACGACGGGCAAATCAGCGCTTTGCGGCCGCAGGTCCGGCGGGAACAGTCAAGATCACCGCCCCTTGAACTCAGGCTTGCGCTTTTCCATGAAAGCCTGCCGTCCCTCGCGGAAATCCTCCGAGTCCATGCAGGCGGTCGAGATCGCCTTGATCGCCGCCATGTCGCGCTCGTCTTTGTCTTTCAGCACCTGGGCGATCGTGATCTTGGCGGCCTTGACCGCGAGCGGCGCATTGCCGGAAATCGTGCGGGCGACCTCGAGCGTCTCGTCCCACAGTTGATCGTCCGCCATCACGCGATCGACCAGTCCGATCCGCAAAGCCTCAGTGGAGTCGATCCGCAT